>FLOH01000225.1_pt1 | contig 149035 bp, 103 predicted proteins | sample 756751 | NCBI WGS metagenome assembly FLOH01 (sample SAMEA4026879, study PRJEB14308) | marine metagenome | biome: coastal water; material: water | depth 74 m | reverse complement strand
GTGGTTCTGGTGCTGGTGGTTCAATCAAGGTTATTGGTAATACCGTTAACGTCGGTAGTGCAAAAACCACCGCTTCGGCAGGAACCGTTACTACCCCCAACGACTACGACGGCGGTGCTGGTGGTAGTGGCCGAATCGCGGTTTACTACTCCACTTCCGTCTCCGGTACTACTACTCCTACCTACGACGGTAACAACTTGGACTACAACACCTACGCGGCCTTTGTCGGCGAAGAGATCCACACTCCAAACGCTTCTGCTTTTAGCACTATCTCTTGGACAGAGTCTTTGGACACCAACGGAGAGGTCCAACTCCAAACACGGTCAGGTGCTACTCCCGATTCTACCGATGGTTCTTGGGAGGTTTGGAAGCCAACTACCTCGTCTTTAAGCATTGCCGATGCCAACACTCACACTCAATGGGCGGGTACCAACGCTACCGTTGCAGATGGTGACGTTATTCGTAACGTAGACTACTACGAAGACGAAGACGAAGGTACTGTTGGTAACGCTACCAAGGTTACTAGTACCGCTGCTGGTGGTTACGCTCAAGACACGGTCTCCAGTAACCTAACCGGTTATCAATTCCTTACCGGTTGGGTCCGGTCTTCAGCTGCTGGTAACTCGGTTAAACTTGGTATCTACGACGCTACTGGTGGTTGGCAGGAAGAAACGGTTACTATTGACGAAGCCAATATCTGGCAAAAGGTCTACTGGGATTTATCTGATATCGGTACTACCCACAGGGATGGTGTTACCGCTATTAGAGTCACGGTTACTCAAAACTCTACCGTGGTTAACATCGACAACTTCAAGGCCGAGTCTTACCTCACTAACGCTGGTGGTTCTACCATTACCAGTTCTGCCAACGACTACATCCAGTACCGAGCCATCATGTCTACTACCAACACCGTTAACTCCCCTATTATCTCCAACCTCCAGATCGTCTACACTAACCCCGACGGTTCCCAAACCATTGACGCCGATCGAGTTAGGGTTGACGGTAACATCGACTACCATAAAACAGATAGGCTTAACTTCACCGAAACTAATCTAGATGATGAGAAGTCAGCCAGAACCAAAAAAGCCCTTACTAACGTCACTCAAGCTGGTGACTTTAACCCCGGTACCGGTGAAGATGGCGAGGTTACTATCTCTGGTAACGTCTCCATCAATACCACCGACTCCATCTCCGGTCGCTCTTGCCCAGAAGGTGGTGACGCCGTTAACTACTCGGTTACGGCCCTAACCGCTAACACCGCTACCTTGGAATCCAGTCCTTCCTCCTCTTGTCTTGAAGCTGGCGATGAGGTGCTTCTAATTAACCTGCGCGGTAACAGCTCAAGCTACTCTAACGTTGGTAATTTTGAAACCCTAATTGTCTCTAGCATTGCCGCCGATGTCGTTACCTTTACTAAATCTAAAACCAAGTACTACGGCGCTAACACCAGCGACGACACTGGCATCGGTACCGGTACTACCGCTCAAGCCGTCATGCTCCAAAGGGTACCAAACTTTACTACCGTCACCGTTGACGCTGGCTCTAACTTTTATCCAGACGAATGGGTTCAGCCAAACGGAACTAGTAATAGTGGCCCTGGTGAGGGTGGCGTCATGTTCTTTAGAGCTACCGGAGCGGTAAACATTAACGGTAACATCCACGCTAACGCCAAGGGATATCTCGGTGGCGCCGGTGCAGCTAACTACAACACTCGAGCCGATGGTGGAGAAGCCTTCTGTGATGGAGATGGTGGTGCCGATGGTGGCTACAACGGAGCTAACGGTCTAAACGGAGTCTGTGGCGGTGGTGGCGGTGGCGGTGCTTCAAATGGTGGTGCTCAATCTGCCGGTACTGGTACAGCTTCTCTTGGTGGCGGTGGTGGTGCTGGTGGTGGAGCTAACGATCTTAATGGTGCCCACGGTGGTGGCGGTGCTGGTGGTGGTTATGGCACCTATGGGTCTTATGGTCAAGGAGTATATAACGGTGTTTCTGGCTCCACTGGCTCCTCTGGTAACGGTGGTAATGGCTACAACACCATCTACGGTTACGGTGGTGGCGGTGGTGGTGGTGGCACATACGGAGATGCTGAGCTAGTCGACCTCTTTATGGGCTCTGGAGCCGGTGGTGGCGGTGCTGGTTACGACTCCGTTGGCGGAGCCGGTGGTGATGGAGGTGGTATTGTCTACATCGCTGCTGACACTGTTACTGTCTCTGGCACTCTAACTAGTACCGGTGGTAATGGCTCTGCTGGTGGTACTTCTTGGGACGGTGGTGGTGGTGGTTCTGGTGCTGGTGGTTCAATCAAGGTTATTGGTAATACCGTTAACGTCGGTAGTGCAAAAACCACCGCTTCGGCAGGAACCGTTACTACCCCCAACGACTACGACGGCGGTGCTGGTGGTAGTGGCCGAATCGCGGTTTACTACTCCACTTCCGTCTCCGGTACTACTACTCCTACCTACGACGGTAACAACTTGGACTACAACACCTACGCGGCCTTTGTCGGCGAAGAGATCCACACTCCAAACGCTTCTGCTTTTAGCACTATCTCTTGGACAGAGTCTTTGGACACCAACGGAGAGGTCCAACTCCAAACACGGTCAGGTGCTACTCCCGATTCTACCGATGGTTCTTGGGAGGTTTGGAAGCCAACTACCTCGTCTTTAAGCATTGCCGATGCCAACACTCACACTCAATGGGCGGGTACCAACGCTACCGTTGCAGATGGTGACGTTATTCGTAACGTAGACTACTACGAAGACGAAGACGAAGGTACTGTTGGTAACGCTACCAAGGTTACTAGTACCGCTGCTGGTGGTTACGCTCAAGACACGGTCTCCAGTAACCTAACCGGTTATCAATTCCTTACCGGTTGGGTCCGGTCTTCAGCTGCTGGTAACTCGGTTAAACTTGGTATCTACGACGCTACTGGTGGTTGGCAGGAAGAAACGGTTACTATTGACGAAGCCAATATCTGGCAAAAGGTCTACTGGGATTTATCTGATATCGGTACTACCCACAGGGATGGTGTTACCGCTATTAGAGTCACGGTTACTCAAAACTCTACCGTGGTTAACATCGACAACTTCAAGGCCGAGTCTTACCTCACTAACGCTGGTGGTTCTACCATTACCAGTTCTGCCAACGACTACATCCAGTACCGAGCCATCATGTCTACTACCAACACCGTTAACTCCCCTATTATCTCCAACCTCCAGATCGTCTACACTAACCCCGACGGTTCCCAAACCATTGACGCCGATCGAGTTAGGGTTGACGGTAACATCGACTACCATAAAACAGATAGGCTTAACTTCACCGAAACTAATCTAGATGATGAGAAGTCAGCCAGAACCAAAAAAGCCCTTACTAACGTCACTCAAGCTGGTGACTTTAACCCCGGTACCGGTGAAGATGGCGAGGTTACTATCTCTGGTAACGTCTCCATCAATACCACCGACTCCATCTCCGGTCGCTCTTGCCCAGAAGGTGGTGACGCCGTTAACTACTCGGTTACGGCCCTAACCGCTAACACCGCTACCTTGGAATCCAGTCCTTCCTCCTCTTGTCTTGAAGCTGGCGATGAGGTGCTTCTAATTAACCTGCGCGGTAACAGCTCAAGCTACTCTAACGTTGGTAATTTTGAAACCCTAATTGTCTCTAGCATTGCCGCCGATGTCGTTACCTTTACTAAATCTAAAACCAAGTACTACGGCGCTAACACCAGCGACGACACTGGCATCGGTACCGGTACTACCGCTCAAGCCGTCATGCTCCAAAGGGTACCAAACTTTACTACCGTCACCGTTGACGCTGGCTCTAACTTTTATCCAGACGAATGGGTTCAGCCAAACGGAACTAGTAATAGTGGCCCTGGTGAGGGTGGCGTCATGTTCTTTAGAGCTACCGGAGCGGTAAACATTAACGGTAACATCCACGCTAACGCCAAGGGATATCTCGGTGGCGCCGGTGCAGCTAACTACAACACTCGAGCCGATGGTGGAGAAGCCTTCTGTGATGGAGATGGTGGTGCCGATGGTGGCTACAACGGAGCTAACGGTCTAAACGGAGTCTGTGGCGGTGGTGGCGGTGGCGGTGCTTCAAATGGTGGTGCTCAATCTGCCGGTACTGGTACAGCTTCTCTTGGTGGCGGTGGTGGTGCTGGTGGTGGAGCTAACGATCTTAATGGTGCCCACGGTGGTGGCGGTGCTGGTGGTGGTTATGGCACCTATGGGTCTTATGGTCAAGGAGTATATAACGGTGTTTCTGGCTCCACTGGCTCCTCTGGTAACGGTGGTAATGGCTACAACACCATCTACGGTTACGGTGGTGGCGGTGGTGGTGGTGGCACATACGGAGATGCTGAGCTAGTCGACCTCTTTATGGGCTCTGGAGCCGGTGGTGGCGGTGCTGGTTACGACTCCGTTGGCGGAGCCGGTGGTGATGGAGGTGGTATTGTCTACATCGCTGCTGACACTGTTACTGTCTCTGGCACTCTAACTAGTACCGGTGGTAATGGCTCTGCTGGTGGTACTTCTTGGGACGGTGGTGGTGGTGGTTCTGGTGCTGGTGGTTCAATCAAGGTTATTGGTAATACCGTTAACGTCGGTAGTGCAAAAACCACCGCTTCGGCAGGAACCGTTACTACCCCCAACGACTACGACGGCGGTGCTGGTGGTGTGGGTAGAATCGCGGTTTACTACAAAGACTCGTTCTCTGGTACTACTTCTCCCACTGCAGAAGTTGCCAGTGTTAATAACTACTCCTACACCGTCTTCATCTCCGATGAAATCCCAACTCTCGGCGCAGTTGAACTAAATAAACTAAAATGGAACCAAGATGAAGACTCATTTGGTATGATTCAGTTTGAAACTAGGTCTGGTAACTCAAACAACTCTACCGATGGTACCTGGACAAACTGGGCTCCAGCGGTAGCAAGTACCAACTACGTCTCGCTAAGTAACGCCAACACCCACACCGAGTGGGCTGGGAGTAGCGTTACTGTGGCCGATGGCGATGTCACCCGTAATGTTAACTACTTTGAAGACGATGATGAATCAACTGCTGGCAACCTAACTAAGTTTACCTCAAGCACCACCAACGGCTACGCCCAAGATACTATTACCAGTTCCGACATCGATGGTTATGACTACCTAACCTTCTGGATCCGTGCTTCACAGTCCGGTAACGTCCTCAAGATGGGTCTCGGGGAGTCAACCGGCACCGAGTACGAAGAGATCATCCATGTCGATAATGCCAATACCTGGCAAAAAGTCTACTGGGACATCACCGACATTCCTTACCATGAGAGAGATGCGGTTACTAAACTAAGACTAACCAACCTAGCCTCCGGAGCTATCACCTACTACATCGACAATGTTGAGGCCGAGACCCTAATGAGCGGCAATGGTGCAACTAATATTTCCAGCCCAGCCAAAGACTACTTCCAGTACCGAGCAATTTTAAGTAGTACAGATCCTGGTTTCAAACCAAGTCTCTTCTCAGTTCAACTTGAGTGGAACAACGGCTTTAAAATTGAACAAACAAATGCAAACACAGTTAGATTGTACAACTATAGTGGAGTAACTCAGAATGTTCGTCTTGACGCAATTATTTTTGGAGCTGACTTGGCTGAGTGGTACACCGTTGATGATCAAAGTATCGGCGCTGGTGATCTAGTCGCACTAACTGGCAAGATGGATGTATATGGAGTACCAATTTTGCGCAAAACCACTCAGTTAAATGATCCTCAGTTAATTGGTGGAATTTCTACTCGAGCAGGACAAACTCTTGGACTAGAAGGAGAAGATCGTCGCTTACTAGCTTTAGCAGGAAGAATTCCAGCAAAAATTGCCTCAAGTAGTGCTGAAATTAAAATCGGTGACTATCTAACTTCAAGCAATGTACCTGGTCATGCTCAAAAAGCTCTCCCTGGACAAACCTCAATCGGTCGTGCGCTGGAAGCTTGGCAACCAAACAAACTTAAAGATGAAGTTCTTATCCTTGTGCACAGTCCTGCCACTACTCCAACTACAGACATAGATTGGTTTAGCAAACTCTTTTTAGTTGCCAATAACTCAGATGCCATTGCAAGCTACAAACTAGTTACCTCAGCTGGTCAAGCAATTGACCAAGTTGGTGCCTACTCCCAACTTATAACCGCCAAACTCAGAGCTGGTCAAATTATTACTAACCAACTTCAATCTATCTCAATCGACACCGATTTCTTAAAAATAGCTGGTCTATCTATCGAAGACTTCATCGATCAACGAATTATTGGCCTGCTTACTGGGACCGCCACAGATAGCGCATTCCTATCTGACGAGAGCATCCTGGTTGACTGGGATGTGCACCTGAGTACTAAGAGCGCCGAGGTTAAAACTGATCTAATCAGCCCATATGTCTCAACCAATCTAACTATGCAACTAGGCAAAGATGTAGTTAGTACACAATCTGGAAAAACCGAGTATGCCAAGCTTGAAATCAAAAATGGCGAAGGTACTTTGTTGGCCAAACTCAATAGCCAAGGTCAACTCACTCTACTTGGTGATCTTAATGCTAATGGAGCTAGTATCTCTGGTCAAGTAACAGCTACTTCAGTCACTGCAGAGAGCTTCAAGGGACGCGATATTGAAGTAACTTCTGCTAGAATTGCCCGCCTCGAAGCCGGCATGGCCGAACTAGAAAACATCAAAGCCACAACTGCCGAGATTGTAAATGCCACTGTCTCGGGTACTCTTTATGCCGACAACATCTACAACTTCGAAACCAAGATTGCGAACTCGCTCCAAAAACCAGGACTATTTGACTTAATTACCGGCCGAAATGAGAGTACCGCCTCTGCAAACTACATGGCAGAACTCTATGACACAACCAATAGCTCTGAGTTTGAAGTTATCGCCATGAGGGATCTTGATCTCAGCCTTAGCGAACTATCACTTGATGAAAACGATGTCACTCTAACTGGCTCTGCCCTATTTATTGAAAAATACTTCAAGGTTAATGGCGCTGGATACATCTCTGACTCCCTAGCAGTTGGCAACTCAATGTTTGTTAATAACTCAATCGTGATCGGCTCTGATGAAGCCACAACTCAGATCTCCAATGGCATGATTGCCTACAATACTGCCAATCCAAATGATCAGATCTTCAAGATTCAGCCATCTGGCCAAGGTTCAATCGAATTGCTTGCAGGACTAATCACTCTAAACAGCAATGGCTTAGTCATGGTCAATGGAAACTTCGAAACCACAGGAGATGTTAAAGTTGGCGGAACACTCTTGGCAGATCTGATTCAACCAACCGAGTTTGGTAATCCTCTCCAAGTTCAAGTTGCCGGCGTAGATACTCAAACCGGAGAACTCAAAGAATCTAGATTTGAAATTATCAACGAAGTTGGTGCTCCAGTGGCTACATTTTCAGCACAAGGCCGAGCAGAGTTTGCAGGAGGTATTGGTATTAGCAGTCAGGTTCTAGGCTCATCTGCCGTCAACGAACTTACAGCCAATAAAACATCTGGAAAAGCCACTATCAAAGCTGGTGCAAAAGAAGTTAAAATTAACTCAAATCTAATAACAGACAAGACTTTGGTCTATATAACTGCTGCCGGCAGCACTGGCAATCAAGTACTTTATGTTAAAGCTCAAACTCCACAGGTTGTCTCCAGAACTGAGTACTTAGGAGGAATTATTGCAACCCCTTCAGCTAAGATAATTCCTGCAACACCATCTGCACCTGCAATGTTGGAAACAGTAGAACAAGAAGGAAAGTTTATAGTCGGATTCGACTGGGCAACAACCTCGGATGTATCATTCAACTGGTGGATTGTAAACTAACCTACTTTCTGTTATCATATGTCAGACATCAGATAAACGAAAGGTTGATATGTCTAGCTATGTAATTGATATTAGAGATAGGCGCCAAGTAACTTTGCCTCAAGATTTACTCTCGCAACTAGGTGTTGATGTGGGCGATTCATTTCAAGTAAAAGTGGCTCGCAATCAGGCTACATTCAAACCTCAAAAACAAATTGCCCTTGAGGCCTTGAGTGAAATAAAAAATGCTTTTAGCAATTCTAATGTTAAAGAGGATGAATTACAAAAGAGTCTTACTAAACAAAGGAAAACTGCGTGAAAACAGTTTTTGTAGATACCAACGTATGGTTCTCTGCATTTTACGGTTCAAAAAATGCAGAACAAATTTTAAAAATGCATGTTGAAAATAAAATAAAAGTGGTGATTTCTAAATTTGTTTTAAACGAACTAGTAAAAAATATTAAACAAAAAATTCCTCAAGCTACTTCGGCTTTGGAGAAGTTTTTAGAATCAGTTCCTCCTAAAATCATTAATAATCCAAGTAAAATTCAAGTAGTAATTAAGCAAAATGTAGACAAAAAAGACCAATTTATCTTCCAGGCAGCAGCTAACTATAATGCAAACTACTTTGTAACTGGCAACTTAAAAGATTTCAATCTTAAAGTTTTAGAAAAAGAATTTGACATTAGGATTCTGTCACCCAAGCAGTTTTTGCAAAGATAAAAGATTTCCTTAAACTACCTAAACCTCACCATTGACAATCATCATTAAATTCTGCATATTGACATTCTGTATGCATAATTGATAATATGCAGATATGACAAACATTGCCACAGTAACCGGTAGAGGCCAAATTACTATTCCAACTTCAATTAGAGAGCATCTTAATTTAAATGTGGGTAATAGAGTTATTATCTCTCACTACGATACAACAATTACTATCAAGCTCTTGCCAGAAGAAATTGATGTTATGGATTTATATGCAAGTATTAATAAAAAAGGAAAGTCGCTCCCATTAAATATTGATCAAGCAAAAAAAATAAAAGCAAAAAAAACAGCCTCTCAAGCTTATGAATAAGATGCAAAAATCAATCGTATATATAGATACTAATATATTTCTTAGATTTCTTGTTTTTGATGAAACAAATCCAACTCTAAGTAAAAAAGCCAAAAATATTATTAAAAATATCAGGGACCAAAAAATTTTAGCAAAAACCAATGTTTGTATCGTTAGCGAATTAGTTTATGTACTAGAAGGCTATTACGAACTCAACAAAACCGAAGTTATAGATAAAATTATTCCTCTCCTTAGCCTCGATAAATTACTTATTGACCAAAAAGCATTGATACTTTCTGCCTTATACATTTATGTAGATAAAAATGTTGATTTCGAAGATGCTTTTAGCTATGTTCTGATGAAAAATGATTTAATAAAAGAAATTCACACCTTTGATAAAAAACACTTTAAAAGATTTGAGGATATCAAAGTTTTGAACTAATCGAGCCCATCTATCTTCATCTGAATTTGAGCTAATAATTCGATGACAAGTTTAGTCTTTACCCAGTCCTTTTGTTTTTCGTTCACTAGCTCCCCTATTCCATGAAGTATGCTGCTTTTTTTAACATCATTTTTGATATATTCCACCAGCTCCAACAAATATTCTTTCGTAAGTTTATTCGTTCTAAACCTAATTACTTCATCATTAATTTCAAAATTATTATCAAACATAAACCAAGCATCAAATAGGTCTCTATTTTGAAATCTTTTTCTATCAAGAATCGCACAAAGTTTGTGTGCAAAAAGCGATCCACTATCCAAAGTTTTTATTGAAAGACCATAAAACTGTTTGATCTCATATTTATCTGGATATACTCTTCTATTAATATCAATTTGCATCTGTCTCTCGCCCTTTTTATAACTTGCCTCCCAAAGCCAACCGCTTTGTCCTTCCTTAAATCTTCCATTTTTTACATCTAAATACTTGGTTAAAATTTGATTCATTTTTTCTACCTTAAAATCTTGATTTGATACAAAATTAAAATCTAAATCAACTGAAAAACGATTTAGTCCATAGAATAAATAAAGACAAGTACCTCCTTTAAATGCTAGTTGACTGCTCAATTCAACATCACCCAATATATCTCTTAAGATTTTTTTTAAGTAGTATTCGTGTTGGCTTGCATCTAACATTATGATCTTTCCAAAGAAACTATTCTTTCTACTTCTGCTTCTAGTCGGCTGTTGTCATAAATTTTTGAAACCTTTTTTAATAAATCAAAATCAATCATTTTAAGACTGTCAAAAGCAAGGTCAGAGGTCAAATACAAACTATCACAAACTGCTCTTTCAGGACCAGCAATCAAGTATTTTGTCCTATCTTCTATCCCCAGCGAATTGTAAAAGACTTTCTCTTTAAGTTTGTGATAAACAAACTTCTCATTTTTTGAAAATATATTCAATTGTTTACTTTGCAAAGCCATGGAGTGAATTGATGAATACAACTGAAAAATAATGCCATGCGCTGCTAAAGCTGTATAGTAAGAAACATAAGAAGGCGTAATGAGTTTTTGAGCCACCTCGAAAGAACTAATCTCATCTAACTCTCCCACAACATAGACTCCTTTATGAACTTTTTTTAATCTTCCTGTTTCAAGATAATATCTAATATTGCTATAAAGTGAAACTTTATTACTCACTTTCCATAAAGTTGCTAAATCCTGGACAGTAAAAACAGCTTGAGAGCTAACCAGCAACTGTTCTATCTTTCTTAAAGGAGTATTTGTCATCATAACTAGCTAAAATTTAACTATATATGATGACATTTGTCAAGAGTCAATCAGAACAAACGTAAAAAGCATTAGCAATAGCTCCAGCAACACCACAGTGAGCAACAGAATCTGCTATATCAGAATCTGAAACATTATTCAAAACAACACCTGCGTAAAATCCCTCACCATTGTCGGTTTGGATATACTGAACATACTCGGGCAGTTCTTTCATATAAATTGAAGGGTCAGATCCAGCAGCAAAAGCCGATCCTATCGCACAAGAATCTTCTCCAGATTCTCCACAACCATCCAATGATCCACCGCCACCATTATTTGGATAAGTCTGAAAATCATTGTAATACAATCGTAGCGCTACTCTTAAGTGTCCAAGTTCTGTTTTTTTCTTTGAATCTTCTGCTCTGCCTCTAATTCCCACAAAATTAGAAAGAAGTAGTGCTGTTAAAACACCAATAATAGAAATAACAACCAAAAGTTCAATTAAAGTAAAACCTTTAGAAACGTTTTTACTGTTTTTCATTTGTATCCTTCCAGGGCTTAATTGTGCCCCTTATTATCTCTAAAAAAACCAAACTTAATCTGCTACAACTAAACCCGGAGCAACGTTAGTACTTGAAACTACATAATTACAACCAAGTCCTCCGCAATCTGTTTCTGCAGCTGCATAAACTCCAGGTGCACCATTAAAATCAGGAACATCTCTGTCATAAACATTTTCTAAACGAGCATAGAGATGATAACTTACTCCATCGGAAATATAAAAATATGAATTTAAAGTAGGATCAACGGGAATCTGGACCATGTATGCCGTACCCTTATCATCTTGCCAAATGGAGCCATACTCACAAACCTCAACTCCGCCAACTCCGCATCCCATTATTTTTCCAAGTCCTCCTCCAGCACCACCAGTATCATCCAAAGGATAACCTCCATGATCGTTGTAATAAACCTCCATCGCTGTAACAATTCCGTTCAAACTACTTTTTCTATTTGAATCTCTAGATTTTTCTTGAGATGCAATAAATGACCTTAATCCAATTGCAGACAATATTCCCAAAATAACGATAACTATCAGAAGCTCAACCATGGTAAAACCAAAATTTTTCTTTTTCATTTGTACCCTTTCTGGGTATAAAATAATCAATCTATTAACTATCACATGCGCTCATATCAACGCATTCTTGATAACTAGCATAAGGCCCATCACCACAATAACCCTGATCTGTGTCCCACACATTACAAACTCCACCGCAGCAAAACTCTCCAGATTGAATTTCTGCATTCTCGACTGGAATAAACTCTCCATATAAAACAGGCACTCCTTCTGAAACACCGTAGTTATAGTCCCAGGCCTCGTCTCCAAGCTCAATCTCAAATATACTAGAGGCCCCACATGCTGTGGCCCCATTACAATTTAAGTCCCCAATCTCTGGATCAAAATTTTCTTCTAGATCAGCCCAAACTCTATAGCCATTACATGTACCCGCTCCTCCTGAAATATCAAATGGTGCATACAAGTAATAGCTTTCGTCCAAAGGGTCACATGGAATATCTTGTAGGTAAGGACTGAGTTCGTGTACCGGAGGGTTTAGTCCTCTGCAGTTTTGTAAAACTGTGGCAGAAGGATAGCAACCATTGTCATTGTAGTAGTGTTCAAAAGCTATCTTGATTTTTTGCAAATCACTTTTTCTCTGTCCATCACGAACTTTCTCCAGTTGTCTTGGTAACATCAGGAGAGACATTATTATTAACAGTGCTAATATGGTGATAACTATCAAGACCTCTATCATTGACAAGCCAGCTTTTTTCATACCTTAATATTACTATTTACAACCAAGTAACACTAGGGTTAAATAGAAGGTGAATATTAAGTATGTTCAAGGAGAACAAGATATGAAAACTCAACAGTTTTTCAAACAAATATCCCTGTGGTCGATATTAGGTACCGCATTTTTATCAGTTTTGTTGGTAGTGCCGATTACCGATAATTTTATAGATCATTCAAAGAGTTATCTGTTGTTCTTCAGTAGCATACTAGTAGTCTTATTCTTTGTCATAAAAACCTTAAGACAAAGAGCTGTCAGAATAACAATTAGCCCAATCACTGGCTCTTTATTATTCTTTGGTTTGGCTGCCATCGCTTCAACATTTTTTACCTCGACTTACCCAGTTGAGGCCTTGTTAGGCATGGGAGGAATCTATATTGCTGCAACAACAATCGCAATTTTGGGTGGATCATTAGTTCCAAAAGATTCTGTATCCAAATTTATAGCCGGAATGACCGTAGCTGGAGTAGTTCTCACAGTGGCGACTGCTCTGCAAATGGTTGGATTTGGCCCTGCTCAATTAGTGAGTAAAATAGTTGGAACTGAGTTTCCTAGTAGCATGGTCTTTAACATTGCAGGCTCACCATTCATTGCTCTACAAGTATTGCTTATAACATTAGTTGGAGTTATTGCCAGCATTGTCTCAGATAAAAAAATCAGCAAGTTCTTTGCTGTTTCATTGCCAATCTTGGTAATTGGAACTGGTATCTTTGCTTGGAGTTTGCTTCCTGGAAAACAAACTAGCCTAAGTTTGCCACCTATGAGCGCAAGTTGGTCAGTCATGTTAGATGCCATTAAAAATCCAAGATCTGCTCTTATTGGAGTGGGACCTAGTGCATATGCCAACGCATATACTGCATATAAACCATTATGGATGAACAACACAGTCCAATGGTCTGCCGTATTTTCACAAGCAACTGCTTTTCCAATCACCATTCTTACAACAATGGGAGTATTTGGCTTAGCAACATGGGTATTCTTTGTAGCAAAGTTTGCAAAACTTAAAAAGAGATCTTTGATTTCTAGTAAACCAATTATTTTCATGATTGGTGCTAGTTTATTGCTACAACTTCTGTTACCTGCCAACACAATCATGCTAACGATCCAGGCTGTAGCCATTGCATTCTTAATAGCAAACGAGAAACACAGACTTCCATTGCTACAGATGCAAGCTTTGAGATTCAAAATGATAAATAAAGCAGAGTTTGATGACAAACCTGCAAAGGAAATGAACTTTCCACTATATTTATCTGTTGGAGTTGGCCTAGTTGGTGTAGCAGCAATGTTCTACCTCGTTGGCAGAGCTTACAATGCAAATATTTTAATGGCACAATCATCGAAGGCACTTGCCGAAAATGATGCCGTTAAAACATATGAGTTGCAACAGAAAGCAGTTACTCTAAATCCATATTCAGATGTATTTAGAAGAAGATATGCTTCAACAAATATGATTATTGCCATTGCTCTTTCTAACAAGGCAGACATTACAGATCAAGAAAGAGAGCAAATCTCATCTTTACTTCAACAATCTGTTAGAGAAGCTAGAGCGGCCACAACTCTTGACCCAATTGAGTCACAGAACTGGGCAAACCTAGCTCAAGTTTATAAAAACATGATTGGTGTATCTGAGGATGCAGTAGATTGGACAACTCAATCATTCGTCTCTGCTATTGAATTAAGTCCTAATGATCCAGCTCTCAGAATTGAGTTGGCAAAGGTTCTTGATTCTCAAGCTAGCTATCAGCAAGCTATTAGCATAATGACTCAGGCAATAAGCTTAAAGCCAGATCTAGCAGGATCACACTTTAATCTAGCACTAATTCTAGAGAAATTAGACCAGCCAGAAGCTTACAGAGAGGCTAGAATTTCTTTTCAAAGAGCGCTTGTTCTTCTAGAAGAAGACTCTGAAGAATATGTCATCGTGAACAAAAGAATTGAAGAGTTAGAGGCCATGATGGAAGAGCGAGGAATTAGTCTTGAGGCAGAACAGGCAGTTCAAGATCAGGGTATGGATGGTGGGCAAGTTATGGATGGTGAACAAATCCCATCAATCACTGAGCAAACCCTCAATGTTAAAGATGATGATGCTATGGAAGATGGAGATGTTCGTTTAGACCCTTCTATCCAAGATCAAGTGGCACCTGAGACAACAACTGGCGAACCAAAAACAGGCTTGTCTGAAGAACTAAACTAGAAAAAGAATAAGTAACTCTCAAGTAGAGCATACTTTTGTGAGCATAGGCAGTTCGCCTAAAAGGCTCACAAAAGTATGCTCTACTTGAGTAATTTTATGCTATCAATAAATTATAGTTTAATAATTAAGAAATAGACTCAAAAATAATCTCTCTCAACTCTCCCGCTAGAGAATCAAGACCAGTTTTGGTCACACCACTAAAGAATAACACTTCGATTTTTTTTCTTTTGAACAATTTAGAAATTTCAGCGATTAGTTCTTTGGAATATAGATCAATTTTATTGACACTCACAAGGAACTTTTTGCCTTCAAGAATTTTCTTGTGATTTTTTAACTCTTTCTTCAAACTAGTAAGCTGCTGATAAAGCAACTCTGCCTTTTGTTTGTCGGTTGTTTCTTCATCAAAAACTTCCATCTCGCTAAGAGCCAAAACATAAAGCATCGTAGAACAATTTTCTATATGTCTTAAAAATGAGTGTCCCAAACCTTTACCTTCGCTAGCACCCTCGATGAGCCCAGGAATATCTGCTAAAATAATTTCTTCTACTCCAACAGCTTCACCATGTTCGCCAAACTCTAAAATGCCCAGGTTTGGCTCTATTGTCGTAAATGGGTATGAAGCAATTTTTGGCTTGGCTTTTGTAACAACAGATAAAAGAGTACTCTTTCCAGCGTTTGGAAAGCCCACAAGGCCTACGTCTGCCAATAGTTTAAGCTCTAAAACAACAGCTCGCTTTTCACCAAATGTTCCGTACTCAGCTTCTAGAGGAGTAACATTCCTAGAACTTTTAAATCTATCATTTCCTCTGCCTCCAAAACCACCTTGGCAAATAACAACTTCTTGAAGATGCTCTGTTATTGCTGCAACTTCTACTGGGACACAACCTCTCACGGCACTTAATATTTGTTGAACATCTGGAGCAATTGGTTCATTCAAGCCTACTCTATTGGAATCTTCCTCAGAATCAGAGCCGTTATTAGTGTTTGAGTCGTCATTAGTGCTGAAATCTCTATCAAGCTCAACTGAAAAATTAGGCTCAGCTTTTGAATCACTCTCTGACTTAAACTTAGACTCATTCAATAGATAAAAATTATCTGGATCACGACCAGGAATAGCCTGTCCCTCTTTTTCCAAAAAATATTTTTCATGACGAACATCATCTCTTTTTAACAAAGAATTAACGCCTACAAAAGTTCTTCTTTTCTTTGCAATTCCAGTTTCTGCAACAACAGAAATTGACGTGCCGATTGGAACATCTAAAACTAGATTCTCTGCTTTTGAGCCAATTTTATTTCTTTTACCACCAGGAAGACCATCGTCAGCTTCGTATAAAACTTTGCCCTGAAAACTCTTTAGTGTGGCTAAATTTTTATTACCCCTAATAATTACCGAACCACCTTTTCCACCGTCGCCACCATCAGGGCCACCTTTCGGAACTCTTCTCTCTCGTCTAAAAGAAATTCTTCCTAAGCCTCCATCTCCAGCAATTAATATAAGTTTAACTAAATCGATCATTTTTTTATCTTTCTCCTGAGGGTATTGTAACACGCAATCCTTTTATGAAGATCGTACAGATAGTTTGAAGTATAGATATTTTATGATCCTTTTAGGCGAACTACCTATGCTCATAAAATATTTATACTTCAAACACGTTACCTTAAAAAATTATTTGGATTGAGTAAAATGCCGCCTTGCCTTATCTCAAAATGTAAATGTGTGCCTGTAGATCTACCAGTATTACCCATCTGTCCAATCACGTCTCCTCTGTTTACTCTCTGGCCAATGTTTACTTGAATTAAACTTAAATGAGCATATAAAGTATTGAACCCATTTCCATGGTCTACGACAATTTTATTTCCATAGCCAGAAGGATCCCAGCCAGCAGCAACGATTGTTCCACTATCTGCTGAAAGAATTGACCCTGCAGATTTATTAGCAATATCAATAGCCTTATGGTAAAAACTGTATCTCTGTGTAATTTTTCCAGCTCCAGGCCATACGAATGATCCAAGTGCTGTAACTGATCCTGCATCAGGGGTTTGATAAGCAACACGGCTTACAATAGGAACTGCTTTTGTAACTATAACTCCATCAGGAACCATGATGTATTGGCCCGTTGCCAACTCAAAAGTTTCATCATTTAAAAATTCATTAAAAGGATAGTCAACAATTACCTGAACCTGAGATCCATCAAGTTGATACTTCTTTCCAACAGAATAAATGGTTTCTCCCCTTTGAACTTTGTGTCTCACTCCATCGATAGGTAAAATACGTAGCTCATCTCCAGGCTTTATTTTACTGGTACTACTCAAAGAATTTTCCCACAATATTGTGCTTACATCTAAACTATACCTAGCAGCAATACTTGAAATAGTTTCTCCCTCACCCACAATATGAACAATAATTTCTCCACCTCTAAACAATTTTACTTCCTCAGCTTGTTGAGTAAAAAAATTAGATCCATAGGCAGTAGAAGTCAAAACACTATTCGATGAAACTTGATCTTGATCATCTGAGCCAGAGAAAACTGCTGGACCAATTGTAATGGCCAAAAAAATCAGGCCAATTGTGGCAAAATGTAGAAATGGACGAGTGTACTTTCCTCTTTTTTTATATAAAAGGTCAACAATTGTATCTTTAAATAACTCAAATTTAGAAAACCAGCCGTATACTCTTTTACGAAAATATAGCTTGAGAAATTTAAGATAAGACGATAGGTCTTTGACTATCTGAGGTAGTCTCAACCTAAGAGTAATTTTAACCATATATTAAATTATAACCCAAACTCTGAATGATTGCCCGCTAGTGACTACCCATTCTTAAGTGAGGCTAAAAACTCTTTATTTGTTTTAGATTTTTTCAGTTGTTGGATGATGGTTGAAGTACGCTTGTCTTTGTCCAGCATATCCAACATTCTATGCAGAGTTGTTATTGATAAATAATCCATGCTATCAATCAAAAGATCATCTCTTCTTGTACCAGATTTCTGAACATCAATGGCAGGAAAAATTCTTCTCTCAGCTAATTTTCTGTCCAAATGAACTTCCTGGTTTCCAGTACCCTTAAACTCTTCATAAACGAGGTCATCCATTCTAGATCCTGTCTCAACTAATGCTGTACCAACAATAGTTAAACTTCCATCAACCTCAAAGTTTCTGGCTGCACCAAAGAACTTCTTTGGAGGAAACAATGCTGCTGGATCAAAACCTCCTGAGAGAGTTCTTCCAGATGTAGGAATAGATAAGTTGTAGGCTCTGGCCAATCGAGTAATTGAATCAAGAAGAATTAAAACGTCCTCACCTTCTTCAACGAGTCTTTTTGCTCTTTCCAAGGCTAACTCAGCAACTCGACATTGATCTTTAGCTGATTCATCAAAATTACTTGCTGCAACTTCTCCTTTTCCATCAGTTATTTTTGCTATATGCCTCACAATATCAGTGACTTCTTCTGGTCTTTCTCCAACTAAAACTGCCATGACATGAATTTCTGGATGATTTTTAGCTACACCAGATGCAATGTCTTTAAGCAAGTTTGTTTTTCCAGCTTTTGGAGGAGAAACAATCAAACTTCTCTGACCTTTTCCAATTGGAGCAATCATGTCTATGATTCGCAGTGACAATAATTCAGGATCACTTTCTAGTTTTATTTTTGAATCAGGATATACAGGAGTAAATTTTTTGAACCTAGGCCTATCCATATTTCTAATTTTTTCAACAGGTTGCCCGTTCACTTCGGTAACTTTAAGCAAACCCCAAAATCTTTCACTGTCTTTTGGAGCCCTTGCTGGACCAGATATAACATCGCCAGACCTCAATCTAAATCTTCTGATTTGTGAAGTAGAAATATATGCATCATGATCATCTTCTCCCAATAGAGAAGCTCTTAAAACTCCATGTCCTTCTCTTGAGAGATCTAGAAAACCGGTAATAATTTTGTCGTCATTCTGATTATTGTAACTTTTGAGAGGCATCACAGGAACCTGCTTTACGTCTGCCTTTGTATCACCATTGGTATCTGCTACCTTAATAGTTTTTGTTGGATTTGTTTTTTTATCCGTCATAATTTGTTCGTTAATTGATAATAATATAATTTTTAATTCAAAGTGATAAATTTTTTATTCAAATAGACCCAGTACGAGATAAGTTTAAAAAAATGATACCTTCAGGGACATAAGTAAAATAACACGAAGTTGCTTGTTATTATTCCAAAAATTGTTGAAAATGTCAAATTTGTGGTTTAACCAGATGTTGTGTGGAAGCTCGGTTGCCTGCCCAACTACCGAACCTCCACACAACATCCTCTTTTTTTGCCAAAAACGCACTTAGATCTATTATTATGTAGTTAGAGATATAAAGATAGAATTTACAGCCTGCTCTAAATCAGGTAATCTCTGTCTCACATGGTTCTTAAAAGTTTTTAATTAAACGCCATGTGAACAAAAAGAGCATTGTTATTCGTGGTCTGTCCAGCGATAATAATGCTTTTTTTTATTCTATTTATCCAGTATAACTACCTTTCTCAAATTAGTCAACCTATAACTTATTATTGCTTGTTTTTAGAGCATCTTATATAATTTATTTTACATAATTAGTTGGGGGAAATTAAACAGTTATCCACATTGATTTATAAATTATGAGAAATGTTCAAAAAACATTGCAGGCCTGGTGGTACGCTCAATAGCACACACCCCTTTCTTTAAACTTGCGGGCCAAAAATTGCAAACCCAATATACGTCAACTTGAAGAAATGATATACTTTACGCATATGCCTGCAAATCACACTATTTTAGAACTAAGAACTGGTAGAGACAGCGAGCACACGCCAGAATCAGCAACTCAATTATTTGCATCTATCCCCAACTTAAGAAACCGTTGGTGGTGGAAATTAATTAGAAGAGATGAGCGCCTAAGCTTTGAGATTATTGTTAAGAACCAAACCATATTTTTTCAAGCATATGTTCCAGATAGATTGGTTAATTATCTTAAAAGCATACTTCGAGCTAGTTATCCAGAGATTTTGATCAATGAAATTGATGACGACACAATAGATAGCTTTATTTTGCCAGCCGAAAACTATGCAGAATCCCAAAGTCATTTCTTTGAGATGGGTAGCTTAAACCTAAAAAAACCAAACTACCTGCCACTTAAGACATATAAAGACTTTCATGACACTGATCCAATGTCTACAATACTATCTACTCTAGGCAAACTCCAAGAACATGACCGAGTCATAATTCAATATGTACTCGCCAAAAGCAATGAGCACTGGAAGTCAGGAGCACCAACAAATAGAACTGCCAACACACAGAGTGAAGACTCCCCTATACAAGTATTAAGTGTTCAAAAACAAAAAATTAATAAAAAACTTGATAGTAAATCGCTAGAAACCTCAATAAAAATTGCTATTTCTTCTAATGATAAAGTGAGAAGTCGTATTTTACTCGATACTTTAGAAGCATCTTTTGACTCAGTTTCAGACAGTGAAGGAAACAGTTTGTCCCTGAGGAGAAGATATCTTTTCAAAAAACGCTTTCTTAAAAAGATGAAAGCCAGATCTTTTAAAGCTTCTCCAAAATTTCATCTTTCTCTTGATGAAGTATCTACTCTGCTTCATATGCCAAACGAGAAGCTCTCTACAATTCCTAATATAGCCTGGGGGAAGAATCTCCTAGGAGAACCGCCAGAAAATTTACCTGTTATCACCAGAGATATGGATCCTGAACTAAAAGGAGATATAAATGCTTTTGGAAAAGCTCATTACAAAAATAATGATGTTGTTTATGGATTAAAACGAAATGATCGAAGAAGACACATGTATGTTATCGGAAAAACTGGTACTGGAAAATCTACCCTTCTTGCCAATATGGCCATCAACGACCTCAAGAATAATGAGGGCATGTGTGTTATTGATCCTCACGGAGATTTGGTTGAGACCCTCCTAAACTATATTCCCTCAAGAAGAATTAACGATGTTATTTACTTTGACCCAAGTGAAAAGAACAGAACAGTTAAGCTGAATCTCTTTGAAGGAGAAAACATTGTTCATAGAGAACTGATCGCTTCGGGAATTGTTTCTGTTTTCAAAAAACTCTATGGATATTCATGGGGGCCAAGACTTGAGTACATTTTAAGGAACTCTCTTCTTACCCTACTAAAGGTCGAGGAGTCAAGGCTCTCTGACATTTTAGAGCTCTTAACTAATAAAAAATTTCGAGACAAAATCGTCGAGAAGCTTGATGATCCAATTTTAAAAAGCTTTTGGGTAGATGAATACAATAAAATGCAAGACAGACAAAGAACCGAAGCTATCGCCTCTATTTTGAATAAAGTTGGCCAGTTTGTATCTTCGCCAATTGTTAGAAACATTGTTAATGCAAGAAAAAGCTCGTTTAGTATAGAAGAAGCAATGAATAGCGGGAAAATCATCTTAGTCAACCTTTCTCAAGGCAAGCTTGGTGAAGATAATGCTACCCTGCTCGGATCAATGCTAATCACTAAGATTCAGTTGGCCGCCATGGCTAGAGTTAATCTTCCAGAGAGCCAAAGAAAAGACTTCTACTTATATGTAGATGAGTTCCAAAACTTTGCTACCGAATCTTTTAGCAAAATCCTTTCTGAAGCTAGAAAATATCGACTCAACCTAACCCTTGCCAATCAGTACATAGCTCAGATTCCAGAAGAAGTTCAAAAAGCTATTTTTGGAAACTGCGGAAGCATGATTAGTTTTGTCATGGGTGCAGAAGACGCTCAAGTTTTTGCTAAAGAATATGGCGACCACTATAGCAATGAAGATTTAGTTTCTTTAGAGAGATATCAAGTTATTAATAAGCTTTCTATTGATAATCTTGTCTCAAAACCATTCCCAGCACTTACACTATCTCTAGCCAAAAGCAGTAACGGTAATAGGGAAAAAGTCATTCAAGTTAGTGGTGAAAGATATTCTAAGAAAACTGAGTAATTTATTTATAATCCAAACAAAGTATCAAAACTCAATGTTTCCATCACAAGTTGACGCTCTATATTGTCAGCTAAAGCGACAACTCGCTAATACTCGCGCTGCAAACATTGAGTTTTTATTATCTACTTGATTTAAATAATCCTAGTTCTCTTAGAACAGCACTGATTGAGGAATGAGTTTTTTTTGAAATTATCTTCTTGAAACCTAATCTTTTGGCTTCTTTGATTCTTCTATCAAGCAAGCTAACTGATCTAATCTCTCCCAGAAGACCTATCTCACCTATAAACACAGTTTTTTCTTTAATTGGTTTATCTACCAGAGAGCTAGCTATCGCAACGGCTAATCCAAGATCTAAAGCTGGTTCTTTTACATCAAAACCTCCAGCAACCGAGGCAAAAATATCATTACTACTTAGAGGAAGTTTGCAATGTTTCTGCAAAACAGCAGCCATAACCTGTATTCTGGACAACTTTATACCCCTACCAACTCTCCTCGGCATTGCTAGCTGAGAGCCAACCACCAAGGCTTGAATTTCAATTAAAAGAGGTCTTGTGCCTTCCATCACACAAACAGTTGCACTGCCTGGTACACCCCCATCTGCATACTCTAAAAATAGCTCACTTGGATTAGAAACTGACTCAAATCCAAAATCTCTCATCCTAAAAACGCCCACCTCATCTGTGGCTCCAAACCTGTTTTTTACTGATCTTAGTATCCTAAGGTCTCCTGTTCTGTCACCGCTTAACTCTAATACTGAATCAACAATGTGTTCAAGTACTTTCGGTCCTGAAATTGTTCCTTCCTTCGTCACATGTCCAACTAAAAACATCGGTGTGTTTAAAGATTTAGCCAAAGAAGTAAGTCTTTCTGCACACTCACGAACTTGCCCGACGCTTCCAGCACTTCCTGCTAAATCAAAAGTCGTTAAAGTTTGGATACTATCAATTACCACAACCTTAGGCTTAATTTTTTTTATTGCCTTAGCAATTGAGTCTACATTTGTCGAAGAAACAAAAACCAAATTATCTTGATTATATTTACTTTCTTTTAATCTGTTTATTCTTAGTGCAATCTGAGCAGGACTCTCTTCTCCGCAAACATAAGCAATTTTTTGATTTGATAGATCGCTGTCTTTTTTATTTGCCAACATACTAATAACAACCTGAGTGAGCAAAGTAGACTTGCCAATTCCTGGTTCTCCTCCGATCAACATTACTGCTCCATTAACCATTCCGCGATTTGGTTCTTCTCCTCCCAAAACCCTATCGAACTCATCGATAAAAGTTGAAAGACGCGCTTTTGAGGATTTTAGAGCGTCCACTTGAGAAAGAGAGGTAGTAAAATCTGATATTTTTTCATCAGACTTAATTTCTTTACCAGTTTTACTTACTTCAGAGATTTCTTCGACCAAAGTATTCCACTCGTTACAACCCTGACACTGGCCAACCCATCGTAGTGATGACCATCCGCAACTTTGACAAACATACAAACTAGATTTTTTGGCCATTACGAATCTCCATTAATAATTTTAGTAGAAGAAATTTCGGCATTCTGTTTATGAACAATCACTAACTTTCCTTTAACCATTTCCATGATCTCTCTCTTTTTATCAAGATGAGCTGTGTGAGAGGATACTGCTAAAAAATCTGGGCCAACAGTTTTAACTAACTCAAGATGATCTTCAAATTTACTGAAGTTGTCTGGCAGAATAAAAACATTAGCGGTGATCCCCATATCTAACAAGTTTGTAAATCGTTTTTCTTGAGAATTAATAGGTCTATTATCTCCTTTAATCTCTTTGACCCTAAAATCAGACTCTATTCCTATTATTAAAATATTCCCAAGTTTTTTTGCTTCACTTAAAAAGATCTCGTGTTCAAAGTGAAGAATATCAAAAACCCCAGTCACAAGAACTATAGATTTTGACTCAATTTTGCAGCTTCTTATTACTTCCTGAATATCTAGCGGTAATTGAGATGGAGAGATTGCTTGGTTGTTTTGCACAAGACTCATTTTAACCTTCAAACTAACTAGACACAAGTCAGATGGCTTTCTTGAATTTCCTAATCCACTGCCCTAGAACTAATTTTTTTGTATCTCTAGGATGAAAGAATGCAAAATTCTTCTCTACTTTTTCTGTAGTCATGTGAGGCCTCATGTATAAATATTGAAGAAAAAATAAAATATTATTAGTAATATTCAGAAAAAGACCAGTAAATAAATAATCTTTACTTTTACCAGACCTAATCTCAGCCTTATTATTCTTCTGAAAATAGAAGTAGTTAGGAAGAAATTCTTGTGCCCAGCTATTTAACTCGAAAAATTTGTTCTTTGAATTTTCCCTATCAAAAACCCAAACCGCCTGAGAAATCTCAAAAGCACCATAAATATTTCTTAATCTTTTTGGAAGTTTTAAAGATGTATCTTCTAACCACAAATTCAAACACCAGGTATTTGAATCTACGCCATTCCAAGATCTCTTCTTTCCTTTAATGAAAGCAAAAATAACGGTCAAAACCCTAACAATCCATAATCTATTTTTTTTAACAATTATTAAAAAGTCTATATCATCATTCTTTTTTGCATTATTCACTGCAAGGGATCCTGTGACCAGAATAGCCTTTATCCATGGAATATGTTTGACGACACTCACAAACTCCTCAACCTCCAGCCATTTTCTTCTAGAATGTTTACTTCTCTTTAATCTCGTTAAAACGTGAGAATTTGATCCTTCTAAAGAATAGAATCCTTTATCAGAACATAATTTTCCACTAGAAACTAAGTTGACTAATTCTTTTTCTACTTCTCTTAATGTAAAGGTATTATTCTTACCAATAATCCTCAAAAAAATTTCCTCTTTGGTTAGTGGATATTGAAATTGATCTATATAAGAAAGAGAGAGAATTATTTTATTACCAAGATCTTTAAACATGACCTCATTATAAGCCTGAGTTGGGTAGTTTCAAGACTACTTCGTGGTGTTAATAAAACTACTTACTGCTGATTCCGTACTGTTTGAGTACTTGCTTCGTGCCAGATTCAATAGTTAGAATTACTTCTTCTATGTCTTCGCCTCCAAGAATTGCGTTAATAGCATCTTCATAGTACTTAATCATCTGGTCATTAATACCATTATCATGAGTATAAGAATTTAGGTACCAACTCTTGGCATATGGAGCATCATCAAGGTAAGGAGCAACAATAGGATTATCAACTAGCTTCTCGGCCATATTAGCTTTAGGATAAATCTCTCCAAAAGCTCTTATCTCACTAGCTTTAGAAAATAGTTTCATCAGGTTTTCATCCTTATTTAAGTACTTAAGGAATTCTGCCGCTACTTCTTTTTCCAGGTTGCTACTATTAGAATTAATTCCCTCGGCCCAGTAAGACCCCCAAGCTATTCTTTCATCTGATAGTTGAGGTAAGGTCATTGTTTTAAACCTAAGTTTAGGATTTTGAAGTGCAATCTCATGAGCTCTCCAAGATGGAGCAAACATCATTGCTACGTCTCCTCTTGCAAAAGCAACTGTTGAGCTTGGCAACTTATCATCCCAAACACCATCTTTTGAAACAAAGTTTGTGTAAAACAACAAGGCATCTCTGGTTTCTTGAGAATTTGGATCACTAAAGCTAGCTCCATTCTGAAGCATTAAAACAGCAAGAATATCTGAAAAATGTTCTACATTTACAGTGTTGCCAATTGCCAATCCAGCTCTCTCGATACCGTTGGCCGATTTTACTGTTAATTTTGCTGCTAATAATCTTAATTCTGCCCAAGTTGTTGGAGGTGTTTCACTTGCTGATTCCAAAATATCTTCATTGTAATAAAGAGCTAATCCATCATACATAAGTGGAACTCCAACATACTGTCCTTCAACAACTAGCTGATCGGTAACAATTGGATAGTAGTTTTCTTTAAATTCTTTTAGAGGAATTGCACTAGCTGGTATTGGAGAAAGATCTGCCTTCAACATAGGAGCCCAAGAGGCATGATATCTAAAAATATCTGGGCCTTCTTTTGTAGATAATGCGGTTTGAAGTCTTTCGCGATAATCTTTATGAGATTGCTGCACATAGTTGATCTTTGTTCCAGGAATAGATGCCTCAAAAGAAGTAATTATTTCATCCATTACTTCATCTGGTTCCCAAAGACCCCAATAAACTAACTCTGTTTGCTCTGCAGGAACCTCCGTTCTCTTTGCGGTTTCTCCAGAATTGGCCTGATTTGCTCCGGTATTATCTGTTCCTGACTGAGTATTCTGTTTTGGTAATGAAGTAGAACCTCCTCCTCCAAAGAGTTTGGAGATGACAATTGCTATTACAATTAATATTGCGATTCCACCAACAATAAAGGGAAGAAATTTAAGAACTGACTTCTTTTCTGTGGCAAATTTAGGCTTATCACCTTTATGAATATAAGAGTCAGAGTTTTCGCTCACTACTGGCATTGGGGATGATTTTTCTTGAACTACCCTAGGTGAGGGAACTGGAGAAGTTAGTCCTTTTGGGAGCTCTTCTCCCCTAATTGCCTGAGGAATTGGTCTTCCTAAAACAGTTTTCTCTGGCGACCTAATTTCCTGACTTGGTTTTGGAATTGGAGCTTCAGCTTGTTCTGGCTCAGTAACTTTAACCTCTATAGATCCAGTCTCTTCAGGTTTTATCTCCGGAGCAGCGTTTGGAATAATATTACTACTCATCGATGAAAGAGCGCTCAAAGAAGTTGGCGGTAATGTTATCTCTTCAGTAGGCTTTAGCTCTCCAGAGGGTTTTGTCTCGTCGGAAGATTTTTGTGCAAGAGGGATTCTTGTTTTTGCCTCTTCTCCATCAAAAACAACCCCTTGTTTACTACTTGAAGATGTATTTAATGCTGATGGTGGCGGAGTTGAAGCCGCTGATGGTGGAGGCGTTGAGCTAGGTGTGGTTGGACTAACTGGTGCTGCCGATGGTGGAGTTGAACTACTAGATGGAGTTGGAACAGAAGCAGTTAGATTAGGGGTGGCAGCTACTCCACTAGACTTAGTCAGATCATCCCCTTTATTTGCTTGAGAAGGCTTGGGCAGCGGTTGATTATTCATAAAAAAATCTATATCTAGTAATAAATCCTCAGATTTGACAGAATAAGCTATGCCAACAAGAACAACGCAAGGCTTAATTACTACTATAATAATAGCATAATGAAAACAAGTTTGCCTCTAAGAATATTTTTTTTTCTCTTTGTTACTGGACTTAGTTTCTTAGCTTCCGGCCTCTATCTCAACATCAACTTTTATCAAAATAAAATTTACCCCAGAACTACCATAGACAGCTTTGATGTATCTGGACTAACTATTTCTCAAGCTATTGAAAGTTTAGAAAATAATGAGCAAAATATAGAGCCTCATGATCTAGTAATTGCTGTAGACGATATACAAGTTGCTAGTTCTTCAACAGAACTAGGAAGTTTCAAAAACTATTCAGAATCAGTTAACACTGCATACACTATCACCAGAAGTAATTCAAAGATTAAAACCATCATTAACCTTGCTAAATCCTTCTTTACGAACAGAAATATATCTTCAAAAACCTGGTATGACGATGAGAAGCTGGATGAGCTAATTGCTAATTTAAATAATGATGTGAGTATTGAGGGAGAAGATCCAGATATATCATTAAAAATATCTGGAAATGAAAATTCAATTGTTGTTTTTAAAGGTATTCCTGGAAGAGAGGTAGATGCGGAGAATACTAAAGAAGAAATCAAAAAGGAAATCGAAGTTGATCAAAGTCGTGAAAATAACAATAACTTCACAATAAATGCTGTGGTTGCATCTACAAGTGCTGTTTTGTCTGATGAACAAATTGATTCAGAGTTATCTAGAGCAAAAAAACTTATCGGTAAAACTCTAAAACTCAAAGCAGAAAATAAAAGATATCAATTTGATGATAGAGAGCTCATTTCCTTTCTAAAACCTCTAGGTGAATACAAAGAAGAAAACCTTGATGCATTGATCTTGGAATGGAGTAATGAGGTAGATAGAGAATCTCAAGGAGCAGAGTTTATATATGATGAAAATACCTTAGAAGTAGAATCATTTAAACCACATAAAGATGGGCTAGAAGTTGATAAAGATGCTACAAAAAAAATAATTCTTGGTTGGATAGAAAACCAGTTGGGCGCGGAAGATGAAACTGAAGATGGTGGTGAGGTTGGTGAGGTTGGTGACGGCCAAGCCGGTAGCAACCAGACCACTAGCGACCAATCCACCAGTGACTCGGACAAGAATGAAGTTGAGATCCCTCTAAACAAAACATCCCCTGAAATCACTCTTGAAAGTACAAATAATTTAGGAATAAAAGAAAGAATTGGCTTTGGAGAAAGCTACTATGCTCACTCTATTATAAATAGAGTTCATAACGTTGGAATTACAGCTGAGAGAATTTCTCTTTCAATTGTTCCACCTGGAGAAGATTTTTCTTTTAACAAAACATTGGGAGAGGTCTCGGCTCGAACTGGATACAGATCTGCGTACGTTATCTCTGGTGGAAAGACAGTTCTAGGAGATGGCGGTGGAGTTTGTCAGGTTAGCAGCACTTTATTTAGAGCCATTCTTGACGCAGGTTTAAAAGTTACTAAAAGACTACAACATTCTTACCGTGTCTCTTACTATGAATTGAACTCCCAACCTGGTTTTGATGCTACTGTTTATGCAGGAGATGTTGATTTTAGATTCACAAATGACACAGAAAACCACATTCTTATTTATAGTTACGTGGAATCAGATAATCGCTACATGAATATAGAGATATACGGAACAAGCGATGGCAGAACTACTGAAGTTTCTAACTATAAAAAGTGGGGTTTTAGAGGAGCGCCGGCTCCAGAGTACTTTCCTACTGCTGAGCTAGCCACCGGGGTTACTAAACAGATTGACTGGGCGGTATCAGGAATAAAGACCGAGTTCACTCACACTATTAAAGACAAATGGGGAAATGTTACAAACGAAGAAACCTACTACTCCAACTACAGGCCTTGGTCAGCCAAGTATATGGTGGGAATCTAAAGAACGTAAAAACTGAAGAGCCAAAATGATAATAGCTAATTACCAAATTTCGTAAGTTACCGTCATTGATTTAGAAATATCAATTTCTTCTGGAACACCGTTGTTGTAGTTAACTTCTGCAGAGACTTCTTGTCCAGCAACAGCTGACCCACCATTTGTAGAGATTGTACTATTTCCAGTTGTAAAATCATCACCAATACTAACAATTCGTCCAACTATTTTACGAGAAGCCCTTGCAATGTCTTTAGCTTTCTGGCGAGCATCTTTAATAGCTGCCTTTCTGGCTTCTTGAGTAACTTTTTCTCTTTCAACTGGAATGAAGTTTACTCCTGAGACAGTAGTGGCACCACTGCTATAAAAACCTTTAATTAAATCTGAAGTTTTGGTTGGATCATTAGCAGTTATTTTGAAAACATTCACTACCTGATAGAGAACATCTCCTGTTACAACGGTTGGTGTAACTTGATAAAAAGACTTTTGAACTTCTACATCTTCTCCTGCTAGCTCTTTAGCTCTAGCAATGATTTGATTAATACTCTCTTCTCCAGCAATGATAGCCAAAACAGGATCAGGATTTGAATCAACCTTAGTTACTAACATCTCTACTTGAGCAGGTTTAGCAGTTAGACGACCCGTACCAACAACAGAAATTAATGCTGGTTTAAAGAAGGTGGCTCTAATAAAAAAGACTACAACTAAAAAGACTAATACTTTAAAAACTACTCTTTTATTATTTGAAAAAAAATCAAGTAAATTTTGCATAGATGGTTTCTGAGAACTAGCTGGCTGAGTTTGCTCCTGAGGTCGAGTAAATTGTTGAGACGGTATAGCTTGGGCCATATTTTCCTTAAAAAAAATAATTATTATTAGTTTACAAGATCTCAGGCTTGAGAAAAAGAGGGAAAAATGAGTATACTATATTAGTGTGCTCAAAATTTATTAAAGGAACCACATGAATGATCAATTAAATGATGCTCAAATCGGCAATGCTAATCTAAATAGCACTCAAATAAATAGCACTCAGCCAGACAGCACCCAGCTAGACAACGCTCAGCTAGGCAAAACCCAAAGTGACCCTCAAAACAAACCTTCGTCTGCAGAAAAACCAAAAAAGAAAAAGAAAATGATCTTTCAAAACATCTTTGCCGGCCCTAAATCTGTTCAAATGATTCAAGTTTTAGACAAAATATTCTTTAAATTACCTCATTTGCCAGAAAAACTTAGAAAATTTCTTAGTAAAATTATGCCGTGGTTAATTTTATTGGGTGGATTAGTAAGTGCTCTAGCAGTACTACTCTCTTTCTTCCTAATGGTACTATCTTTATTTGCGCTTGATTTTGGATTGATCCTAACCACAGTTGGCTCACTATTAATGATCCTACTAAATGCGATGTTCTTAATTAAAGCTTTCAAACCTCTAAGAAAATATGATGCTGTAGGCTGGATTTACTTATTTTGGGCTAATGTCTTGGGAATAATCAATTCAGTAATTAGTGTTACTTCTGGAAACATTAGTGGCTGGCAACAAATATCTTTGACCTTCCTGATGACTGCAATTGGATTTTACTTATTGTTTGAGATCGGAAGTTTTTATACTTATAGGAAGAAGTAGGAAGACAATATCTAGATATTCTCATTTATAAAGTCTAAAATTTCTTGTACTAGAGAACTGTTGGAATTTTGGTTATAAGCTTGTGATTCTTCAAAAACAATACTCTGTAACTCCTCAATAGAATAATTGCTTATAATTTCTGCTTTGAAATTACCTTCTGAATCTTCTTCTATCTCAATTGATATCCTTAAGTCTTCTGGAATATCTAAACCATCTTTAAATGAAATTTCTAAATCACTATTGTAGTTGCTTGTGGAAGAATTAAAGTATACAGATATTTCATCATCTGGTTTTCCCGGAAACGGATAGTCAGAGTGATCAATTTTACGAACAGTAAATATACCCAGATCAACAAGATCATGACCCCAACCACCATTACTAATTTCAAAATTTTCTACTCCAAGAGAACTGGAAAAATCTTGCAAAGCTCTCCAAACTAATGTAGCCACATCACAAGCACCAGCTCCTTCTAAAGTTGGGGTCTGTTGCCATGCCTCTCCTTGAAAGTTATCCATTACTTTTAGATAAGAGAAGTGAGGGTTACTGCTCGAAAGATAGTTTTGTGGTTCAGAAAAATGTTGGTTTAATGTTTCAGCGGCGATCTGCATATTGCCATAAACAGAATGAGGATATTCATTATTCATATAAGTAGCCACTGCAGCTGGCTGGATAATTAACGGCTTCAAAGATATTGAGCTTGTTTGATTACCAGAATTTTGACTTGTTTGAGCTACCTCAGATAAACTAACAAACTGATAACTTCCTTGATTAACAAAGTAATGAATATTCCTTTCTTCTTCAGGAATAGAGCTATTTGTAAGCCAACCTTCAAATGCCTCGTAAGCATTTAACCCAACTCCAACTATTCTTCCTGCATTTGCAACCGTAGGATAGTAATTTCCATCAATGGTTGCTCCACTTCCAGGCATAACAAAAGCTATATAACCAGGGCCATTAGGATTATATATTGATCCTACAACCGGCTGACCTTGATTTGCAAAATCTTGTGCTTCTTGAGCCGAGACCTCTGCCCAACCAGCCTCACTACCAATGCCACCTTCCCATCCATATCTATCTGCCCCATCTCCTGTTAACCATAAATTAAGCCAATTAGCATTAGTTTTTGTAACCTCAACTTTTCCTGAATTAGAATTATATTGCGGAGAGTACCTAGGCAATTCGACATTCATTGCACGCGACAAATCCCAAGCTAGAATATTGCAATAAGTAACTGGGGTATATTCGTTGCCATTTTGATCTGTTTCCATCCTTGGTTGATAGCGTTCAGATTCTTCTACATTAAACCAATTAATTATGCTCAATAAATTTTCTCTTGATCTCACATTTCTTACAGAAGAGCTAGGCATATCTACTTCTGATATAGGTAAATACTCTTGACCACGATCGGTAAAAATTCTACTACCATTAGGTGCTGTCTGACTCTCTGCAAAACCTTCATATGGAGACTGCGTTTCTAGTGATATTTGCAAAGGTGTGCCTAAGGTTATTGTGTCGGCTTCTTCATTTTGGTGAAGATCAACTTCTTGCTCACTTAATGCGACGGTTTCTGCATCTTGAATAGAATCATGAGGATGCTGGTTCTGATCTTGTCTAAGTTTCGCCTTCGCATCATGTTCATATGATCTATACACAACTAATCCATTTTCAAATACAACAAACTCTTGTTCAAATTCTTCTGTTGTTACCCAACGAGTTCTTACCATACCATCTTCTGTAATAGAACCATCTGGATTTTTTAATCTATTTGAATCGGAAACTAAAGCTTCAATAACCTGACCATCTTCATTCTCTTTAAGATCTATTACCGATGCCACATGATTAGCATTTTCATACAAAAAGAACAAATCTCCTGAATATAACTCTTCGAGCGAAAAAATCTTGCGAAAGACACCTTGGCCTAATGACACAGACCTTAATTCATTACTAATTATTTCTTGTGGAATCATGTCTCTTGCTTGATCTGCTTTAGAACCTATACGACCATTAATATTATTGACCGTCTGAAGCCCACCTATGCTTATTGGCGCATTTGGAGCTCCAGTGCCGCTTAATAACACTACATATCCAAGACATTGAACCTCTTGATCTTCGTCAATTAAGTAGTTTTGTTCTATATGCCTAAGGGAAGCCAAAAAATTAGGACTATTTAAATAGCTTGAAAATCCAGCCGTAATCAGTTGATCTGTAATGTACTTAGTAAGTCCTTTCCCACTTTGATCATAGTTTTGTGGCTTATCTATTTGAAAAGTATTGATTATCTCACCAACAGCAATAGAAAACTGCTCAAGCTCTGACTGTTGAGATAAAGCTGTTTCTTTAACAGAAATATCATCCTTAACACCTGCTTCTTGCTCTACTGCTTGTGAATTCTGCGACGAAATGCTATCTAAAGCCAATTCGCTTTCTTGTATTTCAGTTTGTGCAACCTGCGTCTCTTGCTCTACCCACTCCGGAGCTTGCACCTGTTGTACTATTGCTGGAGGAAGTGACTGAACAGTTACTTGAGGAATAGAACTGGAGAAAAAAGTTGATGCAAAAAGAGCAACCGCTACTAAACCAACTGTTGATAAAGCGACAGCAATCGTTCTTCTTATAGTTCTAGGAAAATTAACATCCCTCACCATCTTATTAAATCTTTGAACAAGATTAAGCTTAGGAGAAATAACCACTGGGTTTTTTGAGATAGACCATCGCTCTGCTCTTTCTATAGACACCGCTCTTTCTAGAGCAAACTTGATTTCTAGTTGATTGTTTGAGTTCCATGTTTGAATAAGAAACTCATCGCCTGAATTTATAACTAGCTCCTCTAATTGAGCTAGTGTTGCTTCATTATCATAGCTAGATTTAGTTTCTATCCAAGTTTTAATGGTTTCGCTTTTTTCAATGCTTGCCCAAATTTTTTCAATTGTTTCTCCTAAATTAGGATCGCTAAGCTTGATGGCTTGAATCTCGTCCAAGAGGAAGAAAGTTTGTTTATTAGAAAGAAGACGAATGTTTGTTTCAGAAAGAAGTGAGTCGAGTGCTGTATTAGTAAAAGTAGAGGTAAAGGCTGAAGAGGAAATTTGAGGTAATTGATCTCTACTTTCATCTATAAGTTGTTTGGCTAAATTATAATTAGTGTAATTGTGAGATTCTAATTGAGCTCTAATTTTTGCATCAATCTCAGAATTAATTTGAGCAACCCAAACTTCATATCCCTTAAACAAAGATTCAACCATTCTATTTGCAACCAAATCTATCTGTTGTTGAGCATGCTCTGTACCAGTAGAAATACCACGAGACCGAAGTTCATCGCTCAAGTGATCAGCAATTACAGAATACAATTCCTGTTGATGATCGGAGAGATTAAGACCATATTCCTTAATCATATCCTCAAGAACAATCTGAGTTACTACTTGGGTGTCGCTAGCACTAACAACTTCTTGCAAGCTTGTAGCAAAAGAGTCTTCTTTACCTTGTATAGCCCCATCAGGATTCCAGCGCATTCTTTTGGAACCAAACTCTGGATAAAACTCTTCTTGCTCAAAAAACGAATCAGGCAATTCTGAAGAGTTAAGAGAAATTGCTAGACCATCTGGATAATTTTTCTTCAGTTCACCAAGTGCATTCTCGATTGCATCCATCACATCTGGTCTTTGATTAATGACAATATTGCGATTAAGCTTGATGGTAAATAATCCTGTTGAGTGTGTACGAGTAATAAGAGCCACTGGAGAATCATGGTCGCCCACTATCCAAGCATCACGACGAGGTTCAACGGTTTTTCCATCTTCTATTCCCTTTCCTGTTAACTGCGCAAAGGTAGAGCGAGGGCCTGTTGATATGGCACCAGTGAAAAATGTTTGCAAATACCCAGGGGTTAATTCCCCAGGATTAACCTTGAAGAACTTACGCTTTGATATAAAATTAAGTCTCTGAGAATCAAACTTCTCTATTTCTTGATTAATTTGTACTTTAATATTTTCTAAAGACGCTTGAAGATTATTAAATTGGTCAATTACCGAAGATTCTATCGATGAATTTTCTTTAGCTCTTTCTTTATCACGCTCGATTTGGTCAATTGCCTGTTGTATTTCTACTGCAGCAATACCCAACTGGCTTCTCTCGCCTTTTAAAATGCCATAGTCTGGAACTTCTAAAGCCAATAATGCTTCTGCCGTTTCCTGCTGAGCTTCGGCAGTTTCTTCAACAACAAGATTTTCCCTAGAGTGTGAATCGACAACATCTTGCGCAAGTTCAAGATTGCTGACCATTGTGTCAAAGTGGCCAAAGTTAGCACTAGCCCTTGCTGCTGTGAGAAGTTTTCTTTGAGAGCGAGTAAAAGCTAGGCAGTTTGAGCAATCAGTAGGATTGTATGTTTGAGAGATGTCTTCTAGGGAGGATTGAGTAATAAGCTCCTTAACAATTTCTAGTTTGTTGAACTTACGCACAACAAACTCATAAGGGTCTTTATATAAAAAGTTTTTTCTAAAACCATGAAGTATTGCAAATAACTTTTCTCTTTGATCATATGACATTTCTTCAACTTTGAACGAGAGTTCCTCTACTTTTCGCAATGAAGTCGTATCTTGTCCTTCGGCTGAATACAATTCAGATAAGAACCTCAATTTATAGGACACTGATAATAATTCCTGAATTGTCCTGTCTTCCTCTTCGGATAATAAATGATGGTCTTTCAAATATGTTGATAAATCCCAAATGTTTGAAGGCAGTTTTTCAATATCATCAAGACTTAATAAGCCCAATTTATTTGCTCTGGCGGTGTATGAGTACAATTTAAAAAGAAGAACTCGCTGTAGAGATGTTTTGATATTATTCAAGGTTTTCCCAGAAGCGATATGCTCATGTGTCTCCAAAAAGTTTTGTCTATATTCAAAATTAAGGTTTTCCAAATATAAAACCATCGAATCGGAATCTGGGTTTTCAAAAATATATCTTTTGGCTTTTGCAACAAGTGGTGAATGTTGACCAAAAACAGGAGTCATTGACATAATTTCTGTTGGCTCCTCAGCCTGTCTTTCATTGGTATTAAATTTTATCTGGTATGTTTTAAGATTACTTACAAAAGTTAGTGGTTGTCGATCTTGCTTTGCTAAACCCGCATCTGCCCGCACTCCCAAAGCAATCAGTTTTCGATTAACGATTGGTGCCAATTGTTTCTCAACAAATGATGATAATTGAGATGTATACTCATCTTTTTCAAAACCTGATTGTTGAATTTCTGGTCCTTCATCATCTGCCAAAATTAAATAGTCTAAGTCAGAACCAAGCATACCCTCACCCCTACCGATACTTCCAGACAGCATGGGAGCCAGTGTTTTTGAATAGAGGTTAAGTAATGACGACGGAGCATCTGAGTTTGCCCTTACTTCAACCCAAGACTCATCCCAAATTTTTCGCATGATTTGCTGTTGTTGAGTATTGACGAACTTTGCTAAAGATTTTGTTTTTTCAGTGTCTACGACTGCATCTGAACTAATCTGATCACCGCTTATCATTCGTCTGATATCACTAAAAATTAACCAATCAAAATACAAATATGCGTCTGTCACTCTCTCTCCGAGTTCTGAAATTCCTGAAGTTATATAAGGCAACTGCATATTGAGAAATGTGTTTAAGAATCCATGGGCCCTACGATTTTGATCCCACATTTCTCTAATTTTCTGAGGATCATCTTCAATTTCTAGAATTGTTTGTTTAAGTTGAGCATTAGCAAAATCAATAATTTCCCGAGTGCGCTCAAGTAATTTGTTACCCGTGCTCTCTCTAATGAGCAACATAATGTCATCAAACGAAGCATGAGCATACCACTCTATCGAACGCGAGTTGAGATCATTACTTTGTAAATAGTTTGATAAAACTGCTAAATTAATTGTTACATTTGATTGTTGTGCAATCTGCTGAGATATTTCATTGATGGCACGCTCTAGAACTATTTTGTGTTTTGAGTTGTTCAAACTCTGTAATGAGAGATAGTAATTATAAACATCATTGGACACAGATGTTGGATACCCCATATTTTCAAGAGGATAATAAATCGCCCTTAATAAATCAAATTCATCTGGCGATAATAAAACCTCTCCTTGTTTATTAACTATTGGGATATACCATCCATTCCGGGCAATCTGCTGTTTAACGTTTTCTATACCAACGCTATCATGTGACGGCTGCCACACAATAACTCTCATATACTTGCTGGGGATTCCTCCAAAAACGTGCATGTGGGCATATCCCTCAATTCCATGGTCACCAATGCCGTCAGTTCTACCGTAAGGTTGATATTCCCATTCTTGGGGAAGATCATAAACCCTGTTTGCCGTCGGGCTTCGAGGGTTGCCGTACTCAGGCAATCTTGATTGTATTGTTGTCAACCGATTCTCTGAAAATCCAGGTATTTTTTTGGTTTGAGCCACGTGACTACTCATCACTTCTTCTTGATCAATCGCGGTACCCTTCAACAAGGAATCTGGCAATGTTCCCTCTTGAAGGATATTGAAAATCACGTCATCGGGACCAACTTGAGACAGTGAGTTATCTGGAACAATAATTTTGGCACGCTCTTGAGGTGAAATACCTGGATCTGTTATTTCAAGATACAAATTTCTGCCCCTTTCATCTGCTTGATGAGCAACAACCTTTAATCTCTCAAGTTTTGCCAAGCTTGCCGTATCATTCGGATTTTGTTCAACTTGAACAGAATAAAATTGGTACATATTGGGGTTTCCAGACTCAATTAAGACTTCTTCAAAGGCTTCGGACATGATTTGCTTTGCTGCCTCCTCCTGACTTAACCCTTGTCCCAAAAGCACTCGATATTTATCCTGAAAAAGCTTTCCCCCCAATTTCCCAAGAGAGCCTTCATTTTGAGAATATTTCCAAATAAACCAAGTTCTCTCCTCAAGAATATTTTGAGAAGATTCTAAGGCGTAAATCATTTCTTCAATTAAGGCGTGAGAGTATTCTTCTATCTCTTGCGCTGACCTGTTGGAAGAGACAATATAACTACTAATTTTCCCAGATAGATAAGTAAAAAACCTTAATCCATAACGCTCTAATAAATCAGGATTTTCAAAAAAGAATTTTGCTCTTGGATTGAACTCAACTAGAGTTCGTGAGAGACCCTGATAATCCTCTATTTCAGAGTAAAATTTGACTAGTTCTCCTAGATTTCTAACAGACCCATCATTATTAAATTGATCTAAAAAGCCTTTAAAGTGTTTTGCAAGTTTTTCGTTTCTTTCAAAGTCATTATCTTCGGGCAATAAAGAGAGAGGTATTGTGTCTAGTTTGGTTCGATCATCATCATCCATTTCTTTGAGTTGTTTTGAAAATTCTGCGTGCAATGCTTCATTATTGAAAACTCTTCGTACTAGCGGATATTTTGAGAAATACTCATAAAAACCCTTCATTTCTGGCTCAAGTAATTCAACAACTTCACTTGATAAAAATACGCCTTCTCCAACGTCCCAAACACGGTTATTGAAAGAAGTCGAGCCGTACAAAACTTTGAAAACTATTGCAAGCCTTTCGTTTTCTGATTTTGATTTGGCGTTTCTGACCAAATCTGGATTGTCAATTAACTTTTGTGTGCTTTTCTCCTGTTGAAACGATTCAAACAGGGGATAACTTCTAAATACTGATGCATAATCTTCAATTAGATCACTATGGCCATTTTGGATTACTTTAAGCATAAAAGACTCGAACCTTGACATATTAACCTGACGTGGATCACTTTCTTGGTAATTGCCTCTGCTTTGATACGTTGCCAACAGCTCAGGAACTAACTTTTCAAAAACATCTGTCAGTTGATAGTACAATTTGCCCCAAGATATTCTATAAAGTCTGTTTTGATCTACCCCCTCTTGATTTTGTTGGAGGGAAAATAGAAAGCGATAATTCGAAAAATACCTTTGCTCAGACAACCTATCCTCGGGAAGAACATATTTCAGTAAATGATATTGCAGAAGAGAATCAAATAATTGATCATCTTCTGCAGAGTGTAGCATCTGCGAGATAACGATAAAATGACGCTCTGGTGATATGGGAAGTTCATGTGTTGTCGAGTTTAGTGTAACCACTTGGTATTGATTTCCATAAAGATATGTATCGATAATGTATGGAGATAATATCTTTCTGATGTCGATCCAGGTCTGCCTGCGAAAATTGTAAAAATCATCATCATTCATTTCTGATCGCCGAGATTGTACAACTAAATATTCATTAACTTTGTTTAATACATCTCCCAGAATAGGATGTTTCTCTTGCATCTTCGCCCAATCAAGTGCCGCTTGAGAACTTGGATCGGAAATGAAATTGGAAATAACCTCAGGTACATTACCCGCTTGCATGGTATCGGCACTATCTCCAAATGAAAAAAGAAGGCCTTTCCAAATTGGGCTATTCAAGTCTTCTTCTGATAAAAGTTGGGAACGAGATAACTCTGCATGAAGGCGATTCATTTCAAGAGAGTCATATTTCTTTTGCATAGAACTTGAAATGCTTTTCTCTTTTTCATTAAAGTTTGTTATAAATTGATCGGGGTTCGGGTTTAGACGCAATAACGCTGAGACTGTTGGGACAATTTCTTGCTGATAAGAACTTTTTTGAACCTGAGAAATAACTTGCGAAACAGATATATCTCTACCTGAAGAAGATAAAGCCGTCAACCAATCAGAGATATGGGGAAGTAATAATTCTATTGTTTCTGGCTGAGTTTGAAGTTGCTCAACAGCTTGTAACAATTGAAAAGAATTATTGAGTCCAAAGATGTCAATCCAGCTGGGCAACACTGAAAGAATTTGTCGATTAATTCTTTCGTCCTGATTAACAGTTCGAATATACAGACCTATGTTGAAATATTTCAAACCTCTATCTTTCAACTGATCAATGGAATTAATTACAAAATCACGATCTTCAATACCAACTTTATCAAGCTCGGATAACAAAGCTAAAAATGACGTAGAAGTTATACCACCTTCTTTGGAAATCCATGATTCAATCAGATCCAAATAGAATTCTCTTTCCTGACCTTCTTTTCCACTTAAGAAATCGAGCAGCAAATCATGATTATACAACTCAACCGCCTTTAAATGGCGGCGATCATTATCTTCCACCTGATTTAACTGAGAAACAAAATATTGGGACAACCTCTTACTGATTTGTTTGTTGTCTTTAACATTCTTCATTATTTCGTTTCTATTTGTTGATTTGATTTGTCTTAAAAAGACAAAATAATAATATTGTTGAATTGCTAGATCTTTAATTTTACTGAGCAATCCATTATTTGATTTACTAATATTTCTTTGGGGAACACTATTTTCTGCAGCCAAACTAATTTGGTTTTTTATCTCAAACAACAATCCCCCCACCAGGTTTTTTGTGAGTTTCCCATCAACTCTCTCAAATTGAGCTATTTGATTAAGACCACGCTGATCTTCTATCCCATTAAGGATTTCTTCTATCTGCTGTTTGGCATTTTCATCGAGAGGAATTTGAGCTGTTTTTCTGCCGATACCAAGGAATCCTTTTTTCTCTACTACTTCCATTGTTTCTGCGGGGAGGAGGTTTTCGGCTTCTTGGATGGCTTCGAATGCGGAGTCTACTGCGCGATTGATTGATCTTGGGGTTCTTAATATATTTGCTGTTTCAAAATCTGCTAAGCTTTGCAAGTATTTTTGAACACACTGGTTTTGCATAGTGTGATCTTCAATAACTGATTTTCTAGTTTCATCTATTACATCCAACGCCTTTTTTTTGAGTTTTTCTGCTTGTTTTTGAGATTCCTTTGCCTGTCTTTCAAGTTCTTTAACTCCTTTTTTATTACCTTCTTCTTTGGCTATTTGGGCCTGGCTTAAAAAAGAAGTTGCATGGGAAATTTCTGAGTTTGATTGGGCAAAAATATCTCTTGCCTGTTGCATGCCTTCATGGGTTTGGATGCGGACTGCATCGCAGTCGGAACAGAGGTCTTTAAAGTTGGGCCCTTGTTCAAGGATTTCTTTTGAAACGTTAAGTTGTCCCTCATTCTCAGCTAGAACCTCTTCGTCGCTCGATTCTCTCATTCTTTTCTGCCAACCATTCCATGTGTCAATTGATCCAAAGTTATAAAAAACATAGCCTGTCAAATCTTCTCGATTTATTCCCTCTCCACCCTCTCTATAAATCATGCCATCATAACCCAATTCCAGCATGAAATTTTGGAAAACATGAGAAATTAATCCAGCTTTCCCATCTACTAAAAATATTCCAGCACTTTCGTCTCCACGTATTTTTACTTTTTCTCCATCTACTAGATATTTTTTAGTACGATTAATAACATCTTCAATACCATTCTTAATGTAAACACTACTAAAAGTTTCTCTAGCAAAATATGTTTCTAGATATTTAACCCAAGCTTCAACAAACTCAGTGGGCAAGACTCCATTGAGTTCTGGATCATCAGTGTCTCTCACATCTAGCATCTTTGCCTGATGTGGTAAAAATGAATAAACAATTGCTTGGTCACTGTCATTTACTTCACTCTGCCTCCAGATAGAATAATTTTGAGCCTGTTCAAAATTATCAGTGGTATAAAGTCCCAATCCGAAATCATGAGAGCCACCAACAACATCCTCTGAAGAAAAATCTCCATCATGTGAGTATGTAAATTCATTTGCAGTTCCGTGAAATATTAAATCTGGAGATTCATAAAACTCTTTCTCACTTAAAACTCTTGGGTCAACACTTCCCAGCACAACTGTGCCGGATATCTCTAGGGTTATACCATCATTCTCCTGATTATTTGGCGTTAACAAATTAACTTAATCTACTACATTTTCACTTCCAATTTCAGCAGAAAATGGCTGATCTTGGATTGGTTGATTTTTCTCACTAGTAAATCTAAAACGCCAACTTGACACACGTGACAAAGCCATCTCTGCTTTAGCTAAAAATTTTAGAAAACCATAGGGAATATTATCGATAGCTTGGCTAATTATTTGATCAAATTCTTGAGTAGAGCTTGACTGAAAAACAGAATCAGCCCTATATACAATAATTTTGTGATCATGTGTAATTATGATTTCTGGTTGTAACAAATCATAACCAGAATTTTTAAGAATTTGACGCAACTGAAGCAAGCTACGTATAATCTGACGGTTAATAATCACATGATCTAGTTTTGAAGCAGAGTAATGATCTACTTCTTCAGAAACTACATAACCAAATAAATCGCCCTGTGAATCATTAGAATATTTTGCTAATCCGTGATAAGTAGGACCAATGCCCAACTGACTCAAGGCTTGAGCACTCAAAACATCTTGGTTGTACTGATCAATATCACTATAAATGCGAACCTCACTTGTATCTGCCCCATAATTATTTACGCTATAAGCTACACCCCAATCTGAAAGAGTATATGAATTAAAGTCATTTAGCACAAAAGGTGTTTGAGTTTGCTCAAAATCTGCTAAAGGATTGATCCTCCTAAATGATTGCGAATCAACTTGATTAAGAATCTGATATGGCGAAGTAAGAAAGTGTTTTTTGGCAATATCAGTAATCAAAGAGAATTTACTCCTAACTTGAAACCAGTAGTTACTGTCAAATAGATTTGAAACGAGCTTAAATACGCCACGCAGATGCAAACGATCTAAAGTAATGATCTTATTTTGTCGTATCCGAGCTTTTTGGATATTAATCTCTAGCTCTTGCTCAATAAAATCTATTGTTGCGGTAGTCTTCAAATCTGTTTCAAATTTTTCAGGAAAAGCAATCTCCTCACCAAATCTAACCATTGAAGCATTAATTGTTTTCTCAACTTCATTTGTAACCGGCCTAGCTCTAAAAAGACCCACCAAAGTCATAAAAGATGTGTTGTACTGTCGCACAAAATTCTTAGAATAATGCAGGTTGGACTGAAATCCAAGCTGATGATATGTCTCTAAAACTTCGAGCGGCATAATCCTAATCTGTGCCACTTGATCAGCTGATAAGTTTTGAGTTATCAGCTCATGAGTCTGATTAAGGTTTTTAGCAGGAACCAAGACACTAATTAAACTACTTATGTCAATTTTAGAACCATTAAAAAATGACTCAGGAAAATCATTGTTATCATGAACTAAAGGAACTTGGTCATCAATTTGTAATACAACTGGAAATGATAAATGATTTTTTCCTCCTTTCAGTGCTTTTCTAATAGATATCAACGATTGAAATTGGTGATAAAACCAAGACTGGGGATCACTATAACCTTCATCAATTGCTCTTTGAATAATTACCTCAATAGTAGATAAGTCCATTGTATAAAAACGAGCATAATGATCTGCAATTGCTGAAATAGAGAAATATACTTTATCCTGTCTTGCCCAATGTTCGCCAGAAACAGCTTTTTTATCTTCCACTTCTATCTGGGCATTACTTTTAAGAGCTCCATCTATAACAATTTGTTCTAAAGCTAAACCAGAAGTACCGTGAAAACCTCGATAGTTATTAGCTTCTGGATGTTTTCCAGTGGCATAAATTGCCGACGCTTGCTGAATAAAAGAAATTTTGGCTACTTTTTCAGTTAAAGTTAAATCTTCATTCTTAGAATAGAAAAGAAGCGACCTATTAATTGCAGAAGCCACTTTAATAGCATCAGTAGCAGACAAATAACTATTGCCATCAAAACTAGTCTTGAACATTTGTGCCACTGATTGTTCAATTGGATGCTGGTAGAGACTAATATCAGGAGCTTGACCATATTTTGCCGAAACAATCATCTCAGAAATATTCTTGACTACTCTCGGAACTTGATCAAGAAGTGCTTGTTTTTTTTGATCAAGCTCTTCTGTATCTACAGCAGATATATTTACTTGCCGAGCATCGTTATCAAGTAAGTACTGTTGATATTGAATACTAAGCTGGCGATGAGCGTCATCAAGCTTTAATCGAAGCTCAGGAGTTAATAATTGACCATTAACTTGGATAGCTGCGATATCAGCTTTTGTTAAATTTAGCAACATATCCAGAGCAACCAAGCTAGGAGCAGCATGAACTACTTCTTGACGATAACGATTAAGAATTTGTTCCTTGGTTTCCCCAACTCGACCAAAAAACTTATTCTTATAATCATCGAGAGTCATATTTGGGTTATCTGCATAAATCGCTAAATTACCAATAACTTCGTGATATTTAATTAAATAAACAACTAGGTCTTTGTTCTCCTGAGATAGATCGGTTTGATTTAAAATTTTAATCGCGATTTCTACAGAAGCCTTGGCGTGAGTGGGTTCAGCGCCATAATCTGAGTCAAGACCAAGCTTTATAGATTGATCTCGACCAACTTTGCCAATGTCATGAAGGAGCGCAGCGATAGCAGAAAGATCAACAGTCCCATCCTTAACTGCTAATCCTTGAACTACTCTATCTGTATGTTCCCCAATAGTAAAGTGATGGAATGAATGTTGTTGTCGAGGATAAATCTCTGAAAAATACTCACTGAAAAATGGTGATTCCTCTAGTTTATGTCGAGCTGAATTGATTTCAGCTTCTGTGATAGGACGATCGGCATTGAGACGATAAGCAAGCTCTGTTTTTAATCGAGGTTGGTCAATCAATTCAGGTGTTGAAATTGATTTATCATTAAACCTCCACTTCCAAGCAGTCTCCACACTCCTACCCCAAATCCTAACTTGATCTACAATATTCTGTAGCCAACCTTGCTGAGCTTTCTGTTGAAGATCATAAAGAACTCCAGCTGTTACATCTTTTTTATCAAGAGACCCAGACTTTTTAACACCAAACTCTGCCATTTGGTTAAGGGGAGTAACGCCCAAATTCTGGGTTTCCCCTTCTTGAAGCTGTCCTGATAATTGCCTAACATCTGCTAGATCCTCCGGAGTAAGAGCAATCGTTTCTGAAACTTTACCAATGCCCAAAAACCCCGGCTTAGAAATAATTCTCATCTGTTGATCTTTAAGGAGTTTGTTGGCTATGAGGGTGGCATCATATGCAGAAGCAATGGCTTTATTGATATATGCACTAGTTTGTCTAATTTGTGCTTCGCGTGTATAAACTAGGGTTTTTAGATAAAACTGCACGCATTGATTCTGCATACCATGACTCTCAACGACCTCTCTTCTTGTTCTATCGATTTGAGCCAAAGCTTGTTGCTTCAGCTCTTCAGCTTCCCGTTCTAAATTCTGAGCTTCTATTTCTAGTTCATTAGCTTTATCTTGACCTCCTTCAAGATCTGGGCTCTGAGCAAGTTGTCTATTTAACAGAGCTAACTTTTGTTTTGATTCAACGTTTGCCATCAACAAATCTGCCTGCTGAACACCGGCCTGAGCTTGATCATGAACATCAGAGCAATTGGAGCAAGAACTTCCAAAAGAGCTCCCACCCATATTTTCCCCAACAATATTTCCATCATTATCGATAAAACTATTTTGCTTCAAGCTTGACTCAAAAATATTAAAAATAAACTGGGCTGCTTGGCTAGGGTCATGAGTGAAATATCTTGAAAGTGCTTCAAAATCTGCCTTGTCTATTCCATAATCTTCCCTAGAAATAAAAGAATCAAAATATGATCTTCGTTGTTGTGGTGTTAAGATGGATATACCCTGAAAATAATCTGAATTATTATTCACTAACCTCAAATGCTTTAACCATGATAAAGCTTGAATTGCAATCTTAGTCATTAAGAAATCTTCAACAGCTACTCTTTCTCTGTATTCTTCTCGAAGTTTGTCGAGCTGAGCTTTTAAAATTCCATGAGCATCTAAAGGTTGACCAGTTTTCCCATCAAATCTTGTATTCTGGTTTCTACGAAGACCCATTCTTTCATAAGCAGCAATTCGTTGTTCTAACTCGACATTATTTAGTTTTTCAATATCATCTTCCGGAAGATCAAAAGATGCTTTTGTATTTACTGTGGAAGCTCCATTAAAATTTGTCCCCTGCTGACTCGAGCGTGCGTGGTATTGTTGTTTGTATTTAGGCGTAATCAAAAGCATTTGAAAATCAAGAAGTTTATCGGCGAAATCATTGTACTTTATAAGCCCCACTTCATATTGGGCTAAGACCATAACCAACTCATTTTTATCATTATAATCAAAAACTGCCAACATATTATTAACTTCCAAAAGATAACTATCCTTAGAATTCTTGCTCATCGAACTGCTAAATACAATTTCATCGATTGCTCCAACTGTTTTTAGCTCATCCATTCTTTTTTTGAGATATTCTTGTAGTAATTCTCTATCAAAACCAACTGATCCAAATCGATATGAATCAATTTTCTGAGCATAAAAATTATATTTGAGTGTTCCTTTAATTTTGTCCAAGTAGGTTTTTATTGCTGACATTTTCAAAGGCCTAACGGCAGATTTTTCAAGGTTTGAAGTAGGTAGAATATCAATCGGCAGTTTCATCTGGCGTAGTGTAGATATACCCAATAAACCTTCCTTAAATCTTCTAAAGTCAATCTCCCCAATTTCATATTGAGCTAGTAAGTCCAAAATTGACTCACGTGTTGATGAAAATTGGAAAAAGTCGTTTGCCTGAGAAGAAGAATCATTGTTTGAAAGACCAGCCTCATCCATGACCTGCACTGAATCAGCCAGTCGCCTTAGCTGGGCTTTACGAGCTTCTTTAAACTTTGCAGCTTCGCTACCTCTTATGTTTTGGTAAATTGTAAACTCAATAGAACTGCTATCCAAACCAGCAGCCCAAGCTTGAATATCTGCTAAACTTCGAGGTCTGATTTCTTCTCCAAAGTTACTTGAGGTAGAAGTGGTTTGGGCAACTGGCTCAATTTGTTTCGCTTGAAGATATACTTGATATAAGAACCCATTCCAAAAAGCTGGATAATTCCTGAAGGAATCATTTTTTATCCCAAGAGCTGACAATTTACCTTTCACAAAACCGTCTAACTCTCTTTTAACACTATCAAAACTTTGGTCATGAGATTTTAAGATTAGCTCAGCGTTAGAGTTCTTTAATGAGTTGATGATAGCATCAAGCCCTATCAGCAGTCTTTCTTTTTGAGCTTGAATTAGAACTTCCTCAGCAGCAATTTCATCCAATCTAGATTGAGGTAAAGTAAATTCATTTTGTTCAATATAGTCCAAAAATTTTAAGAACAATAAAACACTATCAATAGCTTCTTTTTCAAATAAATAACTATATCCATTGCGATCCGTAACCTGATATTTATTTTTATTAAGTTCATTTAGAAAATCATAGGAATTATTTACTCCCTTGCTTGTTTCTTCCGCAACGTCTTTTAGATCTACCGGAATTAAGTCTGGATGAATTTTTCTCATCAAACTCCTATATTGTGACTTTACACTTTCTTCTATATGAGATTCTTCATCTGTTAAATCAAACACCGCTGCCAATAAACTACGAACACTCTCTGGACTATAGAGATAGTAATTTTCAAGGTCTTCAACTTTCCATGACATCAACTTGATACCTCTGGTTCGCTGGGAAATTGAAGAGATGATCTCAATAGCCTCTCTTACTCTAGTTGTATTCTTTTGATTATTTTGCACAGCTAAAATTTCCTGTTTATAATCTTTTGCGATCTGATCAAACTCACTTCTTCGCTCCTTTATAAATGTGTCCAAGGCTTCTTGGTCGAATCCAAAATGATTTTGAAGCATCATTTGGAAAAGTTGTCCTTCTGGGCTGGTCATAAATATACGAGCAAAATATTCGTTCTTTGATTCTTTTCCGTCCAACAAACTTGGGTTCTTAACTAAATCTGCATATAAAGTAATTTCAAGCGCCTTGAATATCTCTTGTTCGTGCGCTTTCATTGCAACCGGAACACGTTGTCGCCACTCGCTTCTAGCTTGATTCAGCGTCAAACGGACTTTATCTGCCAAACTATTTAAAGCCCCATCCTTTCGACCAAAATTTGGTTGTAAAGCTATAAAAACATCAAGACCCTTATTCTTGTATTGACGTAAAAGTAAAATTTCTTGGGATACTTCTCCAAATGCCAGATTGTCACTTTCAAGAATGATATTATCAATTTGCTCCGCTGCCAACGAAATAACGCCCCTCAATTGATCGATGAATATCTCAGGAAAGTTAAAAGTAGATTTTGAAGTCATTGCCATAAAACCACTGGCAGCGTCGTGCTGTTTGAAGACATCTCCAACATTAACTAATTGTCTCAAGATTTCTTCTGCAGATTTTATCAGCCACGTTGGTTGGGCTGGATCTTCTTGATCTTGATCATCCTGTTGCTGATTTGTTTCTTCCTGGCCTTCTTCCTCCTGGCCTTCTTCCTCCTGGTTTTCTTCCTCCTGGCCTTCTTCTTCCTGGGCTTGCCTCTGTATCTCTAAAAAGCTTTTATAGCTTCCTGAGTAGTCAGTTTCAAATTTATACCCTACTAACAATTCATCATTATCATATCTTTTAGTAGCGCCATCACTAAAGAACTTTTCTCCAATTTTTTGTTCTTGTTCTAAAAGACTATCGATAATTTTCCTCAAATCATCGCCAGCTTCTTCAAGATTTCTTTCTGATTGTATTTTTCTTTCCTCTCCCAATGCATAAAAATCTTGTTCAAGTTGTCTGTAGACAGCTTGCCTTTCCGCAATCTTTTGTTCAATTTGGCCATATGTTTTACCATCAACCCATGAAGATTTGAAATTCATAAATCCAGCCTGTCCTAAAAGGTTATCAAATTTTTGCTTGTAGTTTGAACTAAGTATCTCTAGTGCGCTAGCTTTACGCTTCTTCAGGCTGTTTTCTATAAACTCTAGTTTGGAGGTAAGATTTTTTGCTAAATATTGCTCATTATCTGAAATAGAAATCCTGCTACCAGAATAACTTCCCAAAATTGACTCAGTCGTTCGTATGGATTCATCTATGGCTTTAATTAGTTCAAGGTCATTTATGACGCTCTTTTTCAAACCTCTTAGATTTTGAATTAGTTCAGACGACGCCCATCTCCTGAAAAAAACATGATCGTATCTACTCTCCTCTATTCTTCCGTATGAAAGAGTATCTTCGACAAACTGCCTGTGTCCACGCACACTTACTAAATCTTGGGAAACAGTGTTAATATATCTAGAATTGTAGATGGCCTCACTCTCTGCAATTATCTTTTTTAGCTCGGTTAGAGTTAGATTGTTCAAATCCATCGATGAATTCGTTGTATTTGAGCTAGTTGCTCTAGTATTCACCCTTATATTGAAATCTCTCTTTAAAGTTTCCCAACCATTTAAGAAAACCCATGGATGAACTGAAGATTTTACATTGACGTAATAGCTACCATCTCTTTGATAAAGCTCTCCTGTCCAAAGACCTTGATTCCTTCTTTCTCTAAGCAAATCATAGTTTTCTTTGGTGACAAAAGACTCTCCAACAACAGTTTGTGTTCTTACAGTCATTTGAGTAGTTTTTATTCCAAAAGCCTTGGCTATTGCAGTCCTAGTTCTTCCGTCTCCAACCACTATATATTTTCCACCTCCTATGTCTAATAAATCAATATTTGAAGTGCCTGTACCCTTTGATAAAACATCAAATCCTAATCTTAAAGTTGTCTTAACGTGACTATGAATTCGATCTACATGAAGTAAGACATCCCACCAATTGTCAGCTCCAGGATCTTTAGATTGTTGAGAGCCAATAATGTTATCAAGTTCAACCTCCTTAACAACTTCCTTGCCTGACTTAAAAAAAGCTAATGGACGCATTATGTTATTTCCATATGCGTGTTTGGTTCGAAGATGATCCTCTAAATACTTGTCGCTTGGATTAATCATTTGAGAATTAAAGTCAGGAAAAATTTGTTCAAGTTGTCCCAATGTAGGGTGACTTGATAACCATTTGTTTATATAGTCAGCAATTATTTTATTAACTTCTGTTTGACTAAATAATGTTTGATCAACATCTCTGACAATTTGTAAAATATATACATCATCTGTTATGGCTGTAATAAGTGAACTTTCTCCATCAGAAATAAGAATATTCAGCAAACTTTCACTTGCATAGATCCCGTTTAATTTTTGCTCAATAGCTTGAGCGATTTCTTCTTTAGCCCTAGATTTTCTTAGCTCCAAACTTTTGTCTGCGGCTACTTGTTGGAAGGCTTCATAACTCTCATACCCACCATCACTAATTGGTCTTACTAAAGGCATGTTGTCTTTTGAAATATCTTCTATTTTTAAAACAGAGCCATCAACTGCTAAAAAATCGCCATCCACATCAGCAATAAAATAACTCAGTCCCTTAGACCTATAAACAGCGCCTGAATGAGGAACAAACAAGACTTTTCTCATCACAGTAGAAAAATCTAAAGTTTCGATATCTACAAGTTGAGTTATTTCTTCTGCCAAATTTGTATTGTTGCCCAACTTTTGAACGCCCCAATTCGACAGTTTCTCTAGCCAAAAGTCTAAATCTGCCTCCACTTTTGAAAGAGAGCTTATGTCGACAAAAGGCTTAAAGTTAAAGAGAGCAACTTGATATTTATTGCTTAATTGAATCGCTTTGTCATAGAAAGTTACTTGTAGAGTGATTTCAGGATCCTGTAGTTCTTGGTTTAAACTTTTCAATCTAGCTAGAGTCTCAGCAAAACCAGGATCGTTTATTTGCGAGTACATACCCAAAGCTTCGCTTAACGAGCTTGCTTCTGCTTGAACTGCGTTTCTTCTGGCTAATTCTTGTTCTGCCAATTTACTTGCCAACAGTTCTCGGAACATTTGAGCTTGATCTAAATTGGCATTGAGCATATCTGCTAACTGAGCATTGCTAAGCTTAGCTGATGAAACGTCAATAATTTCCCCTGGCAACAATGACAATAATCCCATTGCATCACTTGTATTGGCAGATAAACTATTTGCCGACTGAGTTCTTCGTTGAGCTAAATATTCATCTATAAGTTGCTGAAGTTGAGCTTCAGTTCTTCGATCATCTAGCTTATCAACTGCTTTTACAACCTGGCTTGCTCCTGGAATTTGAGAAAATAGTGTTTCTGCTAGACCCGCTTTTTGCTGAGCCTCCTCTTGCTCAAGAATTTGTTGTTGAATAAATTCTGCAGCTAGTCCTGCCACAGTGACATTGTCTTGACGTTCTTGTGACGTTGGATTAGTAGCCAAAAGCAAAAGTGGCTGAGATGTTTCTTGACCAACAACATCTTCTTGTTGGGTATTTGGTGAATTCAAATATGCAGTAATTGGATTTTCCGGAAGACCATATTGCTCTTGAATAGCCAACAGTTCTCGTTGTGAGTCGATTGGAAAGACGTCTAACACTTGGTTTTGTGAGGCGTGTAAAAACGACATTAATATCTGATTTGACAACCTTGCCACTCGCTGAGCATTGGTTAATGGAACATCCTGGAGCTGTTGCCAAGCCTGAACTTGATCATAAATTGATAATGAAGTGTCGACTAAAGCTGTCACCGGACTTAATACTCCCGAACGAGGAAGGGCTAATACCACCGGGGCTGAACGAGCAGAAAGTGGAGAAGAAGGGAATTCCTGTTGTCCTATCTCAGATAAGAACTTCTCTGCTGCTGCTTTTTCAGATTCGGCTTCGGCTGCTAATCTCTCCAAATCGGCCCTTTCCTGAGCTTCTCTAGCTTCAGCTTCGGCTGCTAATCTCTCCAAATCGACCCTTTCCTGAGCTTCTCTAGATTCGGCTTCGGCTGCTAATCTCTCTGCTTCAACCCTAGTTCTTTCTTGAGCTTCTGCTCTTTCTTGAGCGTCTCTGGCTTCGGCCTCAGCTATTTCCCTGCTTGCGGCTTCCTCAGCTGCCCTAGCTGCTGCCTCAACTCGCTCTTGATTTAACCTGGTAATTTCTCGCTGTGCTTCTGTTCTAAAAGTAGATAAGTTTTTTGTTGTATCAACTCTAACAAGAGGAACTCCAGCCTCATCATCATTTACTGTTAAAAAGTCAAGGTTTGATCCAAGTTCCAAAGCTTGAATTTCAGCAAGAACTTTTTCTAATCGTTTTTGCTGAACTAGATAATCTTCTTCATTATTGATTGCTGACACCGTTGTTCCAAGAGCTGCGAATTGATCCTTAAGGACTTGGTATTTGACTTGATCTTCGTTTAACAAATTTGCACTTGTCCTATAATTTTGTTGAGCAATTTGCTGTTGTCTTAGAACTTTTTCAAAGAAATCTAGCCTTCCTTGCTGATCTTCTAGACTAAGTGGAGTTTCTCTTACTGAACCAATTGGATCAATAATTCTGACTTCACCTTTATTTGTTACAAATATATTTCTGCCTGTGGTTAATCCAATATCTAAATTATCAAAGCCTAGTGAAAGTAAGCTTTTATATCTTGACAAGGCTAATTCAATAGCCTCATCAGTCAAAGTTATGTCTGATATAACTATTCTATCTATTGTTCTTCCATCAATTCTCTCCATCACATAATTAGGACTTGCGATGCTCTGCATCGTTCCATAATACTTAACTAATAGCTCTCCTCCCTCCACATCATTAAAAGCTCTTAATATATTGGTTTCTCTTTCTACATCAGAGGTAGAAGCAAACTTTACTGCAAATCGATCATCTCCCTCAACAAATTTGATTTCGGCAACGCTGCCTGTTATTACGTACTCTGTAAGAGTTAGATTATTTAAATACTCTTGATCAACCAGTGTATCCTGTTCTTGAGTTTGTTGAGAAACCTCTTCTGGAAACTGCACTCCAAACCAAAATTCTTCTAACTTTGCCACAACTTTTATTGAGAGCTTAAAACCACGCAAATCTGCTTCTACTCTTTTTATTTGTTGTGAAATATTCATCTTTTCCTGATTGCTTGCCATCATAAGTTTTAGCTTTAAAGCTATAAGCTCTGCCTGCTTATCGGTGTATTGTTGTTTTTCTGCATCTTGAAATAAACTTGACCCTTTTATAGATCTTAAAATACTTGCAGGAAGACTTGGCAAAGTTTTGATTCCCCTTACCATCCTGTTCCAATTAGTAACCAGCTTAAGCGGATTGGATGCAACATCATTTAGATCTCGAACTGCTTGGGTTGTGTTGACAACGTTATTCGCCTGGGCACGATTTGTTTGTGTCTGAGTTTCTTCTGGACTTTCTTGTTGTTCTTGTTCTACCGGCTCCTCCACTCTTTCTTGACCATGCAAAGCTTCTTCCTCAGCTTGTCTAGTTTCTTCCTCAGCTTGTCTAGTTTCTTCCTCAGCCTGCCTGGTTTCTTCTTGAGCTTGTTCAGTATTTCTCTGAGCAACTGGTCCTTGATTGGCAGTAGGCTCTTCTTCAGCAGTAATATTAAGCCACCACGCATCTAGTTGTGCTGTAATTTTGGTAAATGCTTTAAAGCCATCTAGTTCTGCTTTTACTCTTTCAATTTGTTGAGAAATGTTGATATTTTCTTGGTCGCTAGCTTGAGTTAAGGATAATTCTAAAGCTGCTAGTTCCTCTTGTTTGACAACATACTCTTGCTGCTCTGCGTCCTGAGCTCTAATAGATCCTAAAATACTAGCCGGCAAACTTGCCAAAGATCTAGCTCCTCTTACCATCCTGTTCCAATTAGTAACCAGCTTAAGCGGATTGGATGCAACATCATTTAGATCTCGCACTGCTTGGGTTGTGTTGACAACGTTATTCGCCTGGGCACGATTTGTTTGTGCCTGAGTTTGTGTTTGAGTTTGTCGCGTCTGCTCAACACCGGCCTCATTCCTTTGAGTAACGCTAGCAACTTCTTGGCCCACCACTTCCGCAGGAGAACGACGATCTGTAAATGCAATATTAACTTCATCCAAATGCTTTGAACTATTGTTGATTAGCTCAACAATTTGCTTATATGACGGAGCTTCTCCTAAAACCTTGTAGTTGTCATCGCTAACAAAAGCAAGTCTTGTGGGTTGATCGCCTATTGCTCCATCTGCTCTTTGAGCTAAAAGATCTGCAGGAGCTCCAGATCCAGCCAATAATCTATCTAGTTCTGCATAAACAGCTCTAACTTGAGCTGCTGTTTTTTCAAGTTTTACTTGAGCAGTCATGTTGTCACTACTAGACAAATAATTCATCTCAGAAGACTCTTTCCACTTCTGCCTAGCAAGTTCAAGTTGCACCACCAATTCTTCATTAGCCTTATAGCCTCCAATTCCTAAAAATCCTTTCTTGCCGGATTCGGCCAATTTGATTAAATCTGAAAAAGTTCCGTCAACTGAATTGCGCAAAAGTGTTTCTTTAAAAGAAACCTCTGCCAAAGCCTCATTAATAACTTGTTTAGCTTTGATAGCACTTGCAAAATCATCAATGCTTGGGTTTCTATTTGGAGCATCTAGCCAAATAACGTCCATTGGAGCGTGTTTAACACTAGCGGTATTGTCACTAGAATTTACCTTAACATCTACACGCACACGGTTTATTCCCTGACCAAAAGTGGTTTCATCACATCCGTTACAAATTCCAACAGCACGACTAATTTCGACATTAGTTTTGGTATCAACTCCCACATGAGCTCCAAATTCATAGAACTTAACGTATTGTTCGCCAGATTCATCCAACTGCGCTGTTTTAGCATTTAACGAATTAGTATCTGCAAAATCACCAACTTTTTGAAGGTTTGCTCCAACAATTCTGTATTCAGTTAATTCTCCATTGGCGCCAATTAAGAAAAACTTTTTATAAGGATTTTTATAATCAGGATCGTCTACTTGTTTTTGCGCAACTACATCGTTGATCTTTTGAACTAAATCGTTTCTTGCGACCTCATTACTACGAAGGCCCGCCGCCATATTAATAAAAACTTGATTTTCGCCATCATCCAAACGAGCTGTGATTTGGCCTTCAACAGTAGTAAAGACTCCAGATTTTCTACCATCTGGAGGATTTTTAAATCTTGTTATAGAATCATCAACTGCAGAATCAGAAAAGACTTGCAAGTCTATGCCATAAGCCATCTTATATAACTTAGCCACTGTTTCCGGAGTTCCTGTATAAAGTGAAAAGCCCTGACTCTCTAACATTAAAAGCGCATAGTTTATGTCGCTTCCACCCTCTCCTACAGTGATTCTGGACAAATCAACTTGGTCTGTAACTCCTAATACTCTTGCACCTACGCTGTTATATAACAATTGTTCGGCTACTGCACTGTAGGAACGACCAGTTAATTTTCCTCGCTCTCTAGGAGAAATACTGCCAATAATTTCTTCTGTTCCACCCACTATTTCTGTTCTAGTAGTTAAGCCGTAGTCTTCATTAGGCACCTTAGAAAGAAAGCTCACAGTCTCGTTAATCATGGCTCGTTGTGAACGCAACTGCTGAAGATCTTCAGCAGAGGCATTAGTTAAATACTCATCAATTTTTTGCCTTGCAACATCTAAATCTCCAGTCATATCTAGATCGGCAATCCTGCTCTGACCGCCCCATGTGTCTAGCCATTCACTCAATACTCTTCTTTCTAAGCTAGCATCAGAAAACTTGCCCGCATTTCCATCTTCAGTCTTAGCAATGCCTGTTGGAATAGATCTTTTTGCTTCTGCCTCTGCAACTAAAGCACGAAGAGAACTCAATCCTCTTCCTGAGTTTTGGCCATTTTCATCAATGCCTAAAACTACTTTTTGAGCATTTAGATAAGTTTGATATTCTGGCTTATCTGTAAGAGCAACTTGTCTTCCAGATTGTTTATAACTTTCATTCGGATTAAATGTCCAGTCAACCTCATCGGCGTGGACAAAAGAATTACCCCATTTATCACGCAAAGCCAAACCAGTTGGGGTACTAGTATTTTGAAGATCAAAAGCTACATCTTTGATAGTTATAATAAACTTTGCTCTAGCAATAGCAGCCGGATCTACATTTTCATTAGGCTTAATTATTAATACACTACCTTTTCCAAACTCACTCTCTACATGATCAATAAATACTTTGTTTGGAGTGTAATTATCATCAATAACCCACGGCTTCATAAGTTTTGCTTCAGGGAAAACCACAAATTGCGGTTTGTCTGTTAGTCGTTGTTTGAGTAAGACATTAAATGGCATAACCACGTCAGTCTTACCCATTCCAGGTAATGCTCCAAAAACAGTGCCGCGCCTTCCAGCCCCAAAGGCTTCAATCTCTGCTAACAAAAAGACATCTTGATCTTTAAAACTGCCTGTTCCACTATAAATTTTGAAAGGACCATAATCGTCAATTTCTTGAGGCGATTGGAGAGTACGTCTGAAAGTTTCAAAAGATTTTAATGAGTCATTTAAAATTTTGAGTTGGTTGTTATTAAGACCAGCATCTTTACCAACCTTAGTAACTTGAAAAGTAGTAAACTTTTTGGTGCGATCTACTTCTATGAGAGCATTTCCTCCTCTAAGCGAACTTTGAGAATCTCTTAACAAATCATTAATTGCACCCTCTAGTTTTATTATCTCTGCTCCATTGCCCACTGGATCTAGGCCTCTCAGACGATCAATTTCTACCTGTCTGAGACTGATTTGATAAACCGTATCTGAATTTTTTGTTCCCAAACTTTGTGCTAAATCTTTAAGAGCAGCAACTTGTCTTCTGGTGCTTCCCGCTGTAATTATCTCCGGAATAGATCTAATTCTGTCAACTGTTCCTCCAACTAAACCAGTAAATACTTTGGCGATTGTTCTTGGTTGTTGTACTCCAGGATCTTGGTCTGTATCACCTATTGTTTGCCTTGCTGTTTCTGGAGCAACTGCTGCTAAGCTACTGCTGGCCTTATCAACAGCGTCATAAGCAGTTTTCTTGGCTGCCTCATATTGTCTGTTTAAATCTCTTAATTCGCTCAGTCTTGATCTACTATCAGCATCAGACGCATTATTTCTAGCTAAATCAACTACCTCATCTCCAATTCTTGTAATCTCTGTCTGTAATCTTTCTAATTCTACTGTGGCTACTCGAGCTTGCTCGTAAGCATCAATTGCTTGATTGCTCTTACGTGCTCCTGGCAATAAAGCAGCCAAGCCAGTTTTTCTTTCTGGAACATCTTCTGGAGGAGGTAAGTTTAATTTTTCTAACTCTTCCGCCTGAGACTGAGCTTGTTTGCGAGCGGCATCATAGTTTTTAATTATTTCACCTTCTTGAGCTTGAACTGCAGCTATCAGCCTCTGATTATCATTAAGATCAGCACTCCTAAGAACTGGATCATTGACTCTAGCTATCAACTCATCCACATATCCTTGTCTAGTTTCTCTATAACTCTCAACATCTTCGGCAGAAGCATCTAAATTCAAATTTTGTCTTGCTAAATTATCGAGATCGTTAATTTCAGTACCCAACCTAACAACTTCAGCCTGAGCCTCTGATTGTTCTAAGGATTTTACTGCTAAATCTATATCAACATTTTGTAGTTTGTTGGCGCTATCATCTAAGAACAGACGGTTGCTCTCGGCTGAATCAAGCAATCGCTGAACATCTGCCACCACAACTGGCTTAGCTAATTCCGGAATCTTAACAGTAGGATTTAAACCTAAAACTTTTCCTGATAGCTCAGCCCTAAGACTTGATAGCTCTGTTAATCTTGCAATATCTGTAGGCGTCATGCTCCCACTAGGCTTATTTAATAAATCAGACATATCTATCTGTCTGTTTACCTCCGATATTCGTTGCATGTAATCTTCTACCTGAGCTTGATTGGTCGAACGAATATAGTCTGGTGATTGAGAAGTATTAAAGTTTTGACGTGCTTGAGAACTATTTCTAATTTGAGTAACATCTTGAGTTACACTTAGGGCCAAACCTACCCAAGCATCTCGACAAGCAGTATCATCTGCTGCGTAGTTTGAAGTAAAACAGGATTGGCTAATATTTTGTAAGTCAACTGCAGAGCCTAAAGGAAGACTCAGACTATCAATTACCATATCTGCCGCTGTACCAAAACTCCTCGTCACTGCACCAACTTCGGTTAAAGCATTCAAAGAAGTTCCTACTCCTCCTATGACTGCAACTCCAGTACTCAAACTACTAAAAATTCGTTGTGACACTAAATCTTTATGTAATTTTTCTGCCTCTGCAGCCGATAAATTCTGCTCTGCAACTGTCTGCTCAAAATTCTTCAATTGTTCATTAACTGAAACCACTTGTTGAGCAGCGCTTGCCGCTGTCACTCCACTAAGAGCAACTCCTCCCCCGCGACCCGCCCAACTCAAAGAAGTAGTTAGAGCACTTTGAGCGCCAGTAAAGCCCTGAATAATTCCGGATCCACTATTTATGAATGCCACTGCGGAACTGGCCAACATAATATTTGCTTGTTTGTTAGTTGATTGGATTTGTTCCTCAACTTGTCCAATAGCTTTATCATAAGCTTGGTCATAACTCAAGCTTTCATCGTTTGCCATAAACGTTTGTGCTATTGATAGAGCTGCGACGTTATCACCATCATCAGCATTTTCACTGATAACTGTTCTTTGTAATTCAAAAGCTTGTGCTTTTTGTCCAGCTCCTTGATAAAATGTCCAGGCTCCAGAGGCTACTCCTGTAACAATTCCTATCCCAGCTCCACTAGCTACGGCCACTGGTAGTGCGACTATGGCCACCGTAGGAGCCACCACCTTTTTTGCCGTTTCCCAGTTAAGCTCACTCCTAGATCTAACAATCTCATCATCGGTGTTAAAAGCGATGTAGGCATCTTCATCAATTTTGTAAGTCTCTGCATAATTTTCTGCCGAGTTTTGTCTAATGCTGTCGCCCACTTGATTTCCAGTATTAACCGCAATATCTCTCATTTCCTGAGGTAAAAATGAAGGAGAGTATGAATAGTCGCCTCCCTGCATTGCTAAGCCAGCATAAGTGGCAGCTGTCGCTGACCAATCAGCTAAGGTAGCACCAGCGTTGGTTAGATCTTTTCCAAGATAATATCCATTATTTGCTGCCTGATAATCCAAGCCGAAAGCCGATTGATAGTTACCACCTAAATTTTGAGTCGCTTGAAAAGCCACGTCTGCAACCCTAGTATTGGCTGGCCCGGCATAACCCTGCTGCATGACCATTGCGTAGTTGGTAGCAATATTTGTCGCAAGTTTTGTCTGGCCAAAAACCTGAGTTCTAACTTGATTAAAGGCCATGTAATTAGCATCCCACCAAGATAATCTCAATCCATTCTCACCACTTCCTTGCAAGTCATAAGTACGATTAAAAATATCGTCATTCATAAATGCATCGCCCATAATGCCGCCATAAAGATAGTCTGGCAAATTTTGACGAATGTTGGCATAAGAAGCATAGGTAAAAGTGTCTTGAGAATCAAAAATCTTTGTATTATTAATTGCAACTGCATATTGAGCCTGTGCCTCAGACTGATATTCCCTTGATGTTTCAATTGACTCTTGACCAGCTTGAGTAAATCCAGCTTTAGATGCATTTGCCATTGCAAAATTAGCAAATGCGGCATCAATCCAGCTTTCTTTGGCCTCTTTCTTAGATTCTCTAAATAGTTGTTGTGCCTGGGTTGCAGACAATTCAGCAATATTAATATCATTACTTGGATCATCGTCACTATTACGATCTTCATAGGCCAAGCGATACATCTTGTCAAGTTTTTCTGTGGCATTAGTTTCACTTAGGTTACATGCTGAACCTAAAGCCCTGCTACAAACTGCCTCCAGTTGGTCTGGGTTTTGTGCAAAATTATTAAGAGCATTATTTAGAGAAACTGGCAAAACATCGCTGTTGTAAATATTTTTACCCCGTACTTCACCAAAAATTCCCTGTAACAGAGACAATTCGTTATCTAGAACACCAGAATTAGTAATTTCTACCACACTCTTTCCAACCACATAGTTTTCTTTTAAGTAATTAAGATTTCCCGTATTCAAATAAGCTTGTAAGGCAATGTTGGAATTACGCTTAGCCAACTCTGTAGTCATTTGATCAACGGTGAGTAAATTATTCAATGTTCCACCCGGTTTTCCAGGATCTCCAGTATCTCCCGTATAGTATGTATACAAATTTCTTATAGCAGTTGTGCTGTTTGGATTTTTTTGATAAGCATCAGTTAATACTCCTTCCTTAATGATGTCTGACTTAATTGCAAACACCTCGCTAGCTTTTTCTGAAGCTATAATGGGACTATCGCCTAACTTACGATACAAGGTGGCCAATATCGACTCAGTGGTCATTGAGTAAGCCACAGCCTCTGGAAGACCAGCTTCTCTTGCTAAATCAAGCTTTGTCTTACTACCAGAAAGATAGCCAGTTATTACTGAAGAAGTTTGCTTGTCTGACAACGCATCTTTTGCCATTTCAGTTGATTGTGACGAATCATAGCCAACTCTCTGAAATAAAATGCTAAGCAAAGCTTCTGGGGAAAGATTTGCCTGAGTAGGTATTCCTGCTGCCTTAGCCAAACTAGATTCAGAAATTTCTCCCGAAAGATAGTCGTTGATGGCATTTATAGCTTGCGTTTGTTTTTTTTGTTCATCTGATTGTTGTGCTGAATTTATAGGGGCTGATATGCCTGGATTTAATTGTGAGCCAGTTGGTTGCATGGCAACCTGAGTTTGTTGATAACTCTTTCTATCTGCCTCTAACTGTGCGGGGTTTAAACCGAACACCTCCAAAACTCCTTTGGTACTTCCATATTTCTCGATTGGATCATAGCCAAAAATTTCTTCAAATCTGTCGGCTGTAATTTTTTTCAGCTCTTCATCATTTTCGGCTGCAACTAGCTGGCCATACATACTGCTAATTGCTTGATTGATGGCGGTTTGTTGACCTGTTGACTTAGTAAGTTGATCTAGGGCTTGATATCTTTTATCTAGGTTTTCAGCAGCTATTAGTTGTTGATTAAATTCATATAGACTTTGTTGACCTTCATCTAGTCCACCATTTGCCTTTGATAATTCGTCTAAAGCTGCATTTTGTTCCGCAGCTTTTCCTTTAAGCACATCGGCATTGGTAAGAGCTGTTATTAAAGCCTGAGCCCTAAGTTGTTTGGCATTCGCTGCATTAGGATCAAAAAGTCCCCCAACCTCAAAAGACAATCCATAGGTTTCTTCATAAAGTTTTTCTAATGCCGCATAATCGCCATTACTTTCATAAGAGGCGACTGCCTTTTGCCAATCATCATAGTTTGTGTCTATTTTCTCAAGATGAGCATAACAATAATCTCCAGTGCTGTTGTCGCATCCAGTAGTTCTAGCATCCATTACCAAAAAACCATTAACGTTTGAGCCATAGCTATAGCACGTACCATTTATTGCTAAGCCCTGTCCGTCACAATCTTTACCTAATTGTTCTACGGAACCAAGATTCTGATTAACTGTCTCTCCACCATATTCGGCGCTCTCATATCTCTGCTTTTGTTCAAAATATGGATAATTATATCTTCCATTTTCCACCACAACATAACCCCCAGCGAGTTCGTCACCTGGCATATAACAAAAATCATTCTGCCATACACCTGAACAACCGCCCTGAGATGAAGCTCTATCACCCGTGTAAGAAGTGGCTAAAATTCCTTTGCTATTTAAGTCTCCGCCTTGATCAACAATGGTTCTAACATCGTCCGGATTAACCTCAGTACAGTTTGAGCCGTTGATGTCGCATGAGCAATAAGGATCTCCCACTGCACATCCACCGCTTGCTTGCTGGCGAATATCTTGATTTTGCTGAGTTAAAAAGTATGCTGCACCGGTGCCAATCAACAATAAAACAAAAAATAATCCTCCAATAATTGCTCGTATTTTAAACCTGTTGTTGACCATAAAAACCAATCCCTTTAAAAGGGTGATAACTCAGTTTATATTGTTTGAAATCTTTCTTCAATCACCAGATAGGTACTTGACCAAAACTCAAATATCGAGGAAAATAGATATTCGCTAACACTAATTAGCGCTAACAATCATTCCCCTTCATCCCCCCATTCAGCAATGATATAATCACACCATTATGGACTCGAGATACAACCCCAAGCAAACCGAAGATAAAATATACGAACTTTGGGAAAAAGCCGATGCCTTTAATCCTGATTCTGTAAAAAAACTTCGTCAAACCAACAATTCTCAGCCTGAAACAGACTCCGATTCCCCTACAAACTCAAAAAACAATCCATTTTCAATTATTCTACCTCCTCCCAATGCAAACGATCCACTTCATGTGGGGCACGCAATGTACACTGTGGAAGATGTTTTGGTTCGCTATCACAGAATGCTTGGCGATGATACTCTCTGGCTACCAGGCACAGATCACGCCGGCATCGAAACTCAATTTGTTTTTGAAAAAAAACTAAAAAAAGAAGGTAAGAGTAGATTTAGCTTTGACCGCTCTACCCTGTATCAAATGATTTGGGATTATGTTCAAGAAAACTCCGGCGTTGCAACCGACCAGTTAAAGAAACTTGGCTTTAGTCTTGACTGGTCTCGCTTTAAATTTACTTTGGACAAAGACGTTGTTGACGACGTCTTAGAAACTTTTCAAAATCTTTATAAAGATAGCTTGATATATCGCGATTTAAAACTAGTTAACTACTGTACTCGTTGTGGCACTAGCTACTCAGAACTAGAAGTAAATCATGAAGATAGAAATGACCCTCTTTACACAATCCAGTATGGGCCTCTTCAGGTTTCAACAGTTCGTCCAGAAACTATTTTTGGAGATGTAGCTGTTGCAGTAAACCCAACGGATACTCGATATAAAAAATATGTAGGTCAACAAATTGAGGTCGAGTTTCCATGGGGTAAAAAAACAATGCCTGTTATTGCCGATGAATATGTTGATCCCAAGTTTGGAACCGGAGCTGTAAAGGTCACTCCATATCATGATCCGAACGATTTCCAGATGTGGTCAAACCACAAAGAAGAAATTATTGAAACACCTGTTCCCGTTATTAACACTAGTGGAAAAATTTATAACTCACCAGATAAATATAACGGACTAGGCGTCGTAAACGCAAGAAAAGCAGTGCTTGAAGACTATGAGAATTATAAAGACTCTAGCGGACAATCGCTTCTTGTCTCGACAGACGAAAAATACTCCCACTCTGTTGGCGCTTGTTACCGTTGCGGTCGGTTAATAGAGCCTCTTCCGCTTCCTCAATTTTTCATAAAAGTTGCGGATAAAAAAATAAATTTAGTACAAAAAGCCATCGATTCCCTCGATTCTGGAGAAACAATAATTCATGGAGCAGGAAGAGAAAAAATTCTTAGACACTGGCTTAACAATCTTCAAGATTGGAATATTTCACGTCAAATAGTTTGGGGAATTTCTATGCCTATTTGGTATGAGGTTGATAAAAACGAAAATAAAATTAATGTTAGCTTTATTGATGAAAACAAAGAATATAAATCAGGACTTCTTTCTGAGTGGTTAAAAATATATTCTCTTGAGGAAATAAAAAAGGGGGTGCAACAAATAAGTGCGGATATTTCAGTCCCCTACTCTGTCTCCATTAATGAACCAAGTGATAAAAAATATATCCAGGAAACTGACACTTTTGATACTTGGTTTTCTTCAAGTCAGTGGCCGAGCGTTACCTTAAAAAATTCAAAAGAAGGTGATTTCAAACGCTTCTACCCCACCTCTGTTATGGAGACTGGCTACGACATTCTTCCTTTCTGGGTCATGAGAATGATGTTGCTTGGAATTTATACAACTGAAAAATCTCCATTTAAAGACGTTTATCTTCACGGTCTTATTAGAGACGAAAAAGGTAAAAAAATGAGCAAATCTAAAGGAAATGTTATTAATCCTCTTGATGTAAAAGAAGAATTCGGCGCTGATGCCTTAAGAATGGCTTTGGTTATTAGATCAACACCAGGACAAGACAAGTCTGTCGGAAAACCAGACTTTAAAGCAGCAAGAAACCTCACAAATAAAATCTGGAATGCCGCAAGATTTACAATCTTAATGAATGAAAATCCTCATGAAACCAGTGTTTCCAAAAATGCTCCAGAAGACCTCGAGTATCTTAAAAAACTAGACGCAATTACTATAGAAATAACCAAGCACTTGTCGAGTCTAAAAATAGGTCTTGCGGCGGAAACAGCCTACAGTGAATTTTGGCATTGGTTTTGTGATATCTGTATTGAAGATGCAAAGCAAGGCAAAATATCTCTTGAAGTTTTAAATAAAGGTCTGTTGACTTTCCTCAAGTTACTACATCCATTTATGCCGTTTGTCACAGAGACTATTTGGCAAGAATTGCTCGCACAAAAAATTGTTTCTGAAAAATTACTCATTGTTTCTGACTGGCCTACTCCGGTATCATAGTAACTAATGAATTTGCTATTATTCAAACTAAAACTAGTCATATATTTATTCTCATTTTTAGTAGAGCTTCTTTTAAATCAAATAGAGAGAATTAAGTTAATTTTATTAATAATATTTATAGTTTTTTTTGTTGTAAATTTGTTATTTTTCTTCCTTATTAAAAACAAAATTAATAATGAAAAAAGTCATAATGATTCAACATACTCCCCTGCTAGCTCAGAACTATATCTAAAGTCAGAGAAGACAGAACAAGAGATCAGAAACGAAATAATATATTGGGAAAATATTGTTAAAAAGCAACCAAACTCTAGAGACGCTCTTACAAATCTTTCAATCTTGAAAAAGATTTTACTTGAAGACGAAGAAGCAGAAATACTCTGGGAAAAAGCTAGGTTCTTAGATCCTAATAATCCAATTTTTAAGAATTAAACTTCTTTTTACCATTAGCACACTTGCCCGCGCCAATCAAAAAAAAGCCTCGGGTTTTACTCCGAGGCCCTATCTTTTTTAAATTATTTTTTATGAAGAACTCTCTGGTTTGTCAGATGTTTTTTCGTCTCCAGTTTTTTCTTCTCCAGGTTCAGACTTGTCTTCGCTCCCTTCACTTTCTTCTCCAGAAGCAGCCTCGTCGCCTTCAAGAACATCTTCAACAACTTCCTCTACTTCTTCCTTAACTGCCTGAACATTTACCAGCATGACATCAGAAGGATCTTCATCTTCTCCTAAAACTAGAGAGATTTTTGACTTATCAAAAACTAAGTCTGAAAGAGCAATGCTCTGCCCTACCTCTGTAAGAGATGAAATATCTACTTCAAATTTTTCTAGTAAATCTGCTGGTAAAGCTTCTATCAGCACAAAGTCTTTAACTAATGAAACCACGGCATCATCGATCTTTGTTTCACCAATCATAACAACAGGTACTTCTGCTTCAATTTTAACGCTCAAGCTCACTCGCTTGAAGGAAATATGAAGAATACTTCTGCCAATTTTTGTTGATGCAACCTCGTCAATTAACACTGGAACTTGCTTTTTTTCTTCGTCTACTTGAAGATAAATCAGGCCAGTATCTCCTTGAGACTCATATAGCTTTCTCATTCCCTGATGATCGGCCATTATGGCTAGCGAATCTTCGCCGAGTCCATAGATATTACCAGGAGTCTTTCCTTCTTTTCTCAATTTAGATACTTGTCCGGTTCCCTTGCCTGGTCTAGTAGAGACGTGAAACACTATTTTTTCAGATGCGCTTGTCATATGTTTGATGTACTTTCCTTAACTTATTTTTTCTATAAAATCGTTTGTGGTGGATGCTAGTATAAAGCTCTTGAGGAAAATAAGCAAATTTCAATATTAATATCTATAATTATAAGAACAAATAAATTCCTATATATCAATTAATATTTGGTTTTTATTCAAACTCAACACTAAATAATGAGTTGTTTAAATCAGCTTCAAACTCAATTATTCTCTCATGAACCAACGCAGTAGGGGAGATTAAAACTGGCTCAATATCGCTAGCATACTCAAGAGTAACTGCCAGAGGATCTCCTGAGGTGCCTGCTTGCTTTCTATTAAAAAAGACATATGAAAAGCCATTTTGAAAATCATGTGGGGTAGAGTATTCTATTCTGACTACAACTTGTTTTTGAATTGGAACGTCAACCCTTATTCCCACTTCCTTGAAGCCACTGACTTCTTTTTGAGAAATTTGTTCTTCAATTAGAGCTGACCCATTAATTGAAATTTTCTCGATCACCGCTTCTTTATCGATATAAAATCTTTGATAAGATTTATAAGCTCCTTTTGGCCACGAATTAGATTTTGCATTATTTGTAAATGAAATTTCTCTCTCGTGAACTGCTTTTTTTCTATCCACTGTTACCTTATGACTAATAGACCTATCTAAATAATAATTGGCTTTATTTATTCCTATGTTTGCTTCTACTTGAGAAAAAGAATCTACTTTACAATCTACTAAGCTCAGCTGAGTAGGGCAGTTTGGTTTTACTAAACCACCAGTCCATCCCAAACTATGTAAAACTAGTTGATCGCTCTCTTCTTCAACGGAAATCGCTAGTTGATTGTCGCCAATAGATTTTTCTAGAGAAGAGAGTAGGGCGGGTACTTTTTCCCTATCTATCTTAATAATCTTATCGATAATTTTTTCAAAAACTGCAACTGAGTAATCAGTAGAGTTGGGAGAATCAACTAAAATTACCTCAGAATGGAACTCCATTCTCTCTAAAATGTTCTTATAAGTAATAATCTCGTTATATTCTGGAAGATCTACTGGGCCAGTTGCCTCAAGAATATCTTTAGTTGTAAATAGATTTATAGCAATAACTCCATCAATATCAGTTCCTAAGCTTTTGTTTATAAACCAACCAATTTGCTTGCTAGTAACTGGAAAATCTGGATTCCAGTTGCTATCCCTTAAATACCATTTATCTTCTCCTAGAAAATTTTTAATATCTGAAGGAGGAATTATGTCTCCAGAAAGCTTTTCGTCGAGTTCATAAACACTAAAAACATCATGAGAAACCAAGCTGCCTTCATCAAAATTAAGAAGGGCTATTGCTTGGATAAAGCCTCCTGTTGGCCTAAGCTCTTGATTGTTTTGAAAAATGACAGCATATGTTTTCTTCGATGTTTCCCCTGTAAGAGACGCTAATATAGGCTGAAGCTGTTGTTGAACGGCTATTGTAGATCTAATCTCTTTTAATTTGCTCTCATATTCTGAAACAGCAATCTTCTTATCTTCGGAATTAATATCAAACTCAACTAAATTTAAGCTTGCTTGAATTTCAGAAAGATTTTCATACGCCGTCCGAGCTTTGTCGTCCAATATTTGGGCTAACTCACTGGTTTTATTGGCATCTCCAGCAATGACCTGTAAAAACAGGTTTTTAGACGCCTCATCTACTTCTAACAGCATTTGTGGAATTGATTGAAGCCCTTTACTTATCTCTACCATTGAAGCAATTTTAGATATTGGATCAACCTCTATAATCGAGCCATAGCCACTGGCTTGTAAATCAACAAAACTAGTAATTCTTTTCAATCCTTTGTTCTCGACAAGAATCATTTCTCCACTAGTTGCTTCGCTAGAAATAAAGGCTACCAGCTCTTTTCTCAAAATTAGCTGAGATAAAAAGAATATTAAAGCCAAAATAATTGTTGCAGCTGCGGCCCCAGCAACCCCGATTCCTCCGATAAAAAAGATTTTTTTTCTTCCAGATTTCTTTGTAATTATCTTTGTATCCTTAGCTATTTTTCGAATTCTGTTAACTTTACTCTCAGTTCTAGAGGTTTGAAAAATTCTCTGTATCTCGTTGTCAACATCTACTTTTTGTACCCTAGCAACAACGGACTCACTTTTAACAGGTTCTTCAACAGATGTTTTAGTCGGTTCTTTCGCCAGTTCCCCAGTCAGCTCTTCAGATATCTCTTCGACCTCTTTGGGCTTAATATCGCTATTAATATCTTCGGCGCCATTATGGGTATTATCTTCAGTAACAACATTTTTAAGATTTTCATCTGGTTTATCAACGCTTATTTTTTGAGAATCTATTTCACTAGGAAACTTTAAATTTTTGACAATCTCCGCAACAATTTTTCTCAAATCTAGTTCGAGAACTCTTTCTTTGATGGAGAAGGGGACAGGATTTCCTGTTTCTGCAGAATCCTTAATAATCTCGAGGTTGGTTTTATAATATGAGTCGTAAAGTTTTTTAATTAGACCAACAATTTTCTCAGAACTAGAATTTTCTCCTCTTATTAAAATACTGTTTTGTCTTCCAGATTTAAACAAATATTCTTTCAAATTTTCAACAAAATCACCAAATTCCAGCATACTTAAATTAGTACTTGGATCAATAATTATCCCTTTTTGGACACCTTGGAGCATAAATTCCATAGAGGTGTTAACTGTGCTAAAAGAAAAAATGTTTAGTCCAAAAACAAAGCTTGCCTTTGGCAAGTGATAATTACAGTCAACAATAAACTGATCTTGCTCTAGAGTTCTTTTTTTCCAACCATTCAACAAATCGCTATTAAAACTTCTCAAGGCAGTAATTAATCCTGTAATAACTATAACTGGAGTCCTGACTTCTTTTAGAAAACTTAATATTTTTAAATATTCATTCGTTTTGTCGCTGTTTTTTTCGTATAGCCAAATAATTTTATAGATATTTTCAAGTGAGTTAGAATTAACCTTTCCAATGACAACGTCCTCTGATCCCATCACAAGAACTTGCAGTTTTTGCTTCTGCAACATTTCAATAATTTTTGATCTAAGAACTGTGTTGTTTCCGATTAAAACAATAACAGGATCCTCAGCAAGTAAGTGAGTTTCTAATTGAGACATTCACTCAATTGTAGAAAATTAAGGAGTTATATTAAAGAGGAGTTTGAGAATGAGCGTCTAAAGCTTGATTAACAAGAGCGTCAGCTTCTTTATTTTTTTCTCTTCGTATGTGGGAAAAACTTGTCTTTAAATCAAGACTTTCTAGAATATTCCATGCTTCATTAGCAAATTTTGCCATTCGAACATCTTTTATTTTCCAATTTTTATTAATTTGTTCAACGACCAACTTTGAATCTAAATAAAAATCAGCTTGTTCTATTTCTGTATTATTTTTAGATAACCACTCTAGCGCTACTAAAAAAGCCTTATACTCCGCCTCATTATTAGTTGCTGTCCCAATAAAACTAGAATATTCATAAATCACTTCAGAACGTTTAATTTCTTCAAAACTAGCACCTTCAGAAACTTTAAAAATAATAACTCCTATGCCTGCATTTCCAGGATTTCCTCTTGAACCACCATCAGTAAATATTTTTAAAATCATGCTTTTAGTCTAATAACAAGTTTTCTATTTCTACCAACTCCTTCAGAAACACTTTCCAAGCTTGAAAATTCTTTTTCTTCAGCAAGGGTTGAATGAATTATATATCTTTCATGAGCAGGTAAAAAAGAGTTGAAAGCATGTTCTTCTTTTGTGTCTAAAACCTTATTAGCTGCTGAATAAGTTAGATCCTTTAATCTTTCTTCACGTTTTTCTCTGTAGTTATTTATGTTTAAAACAACTCTTTTACTACCATATTCATCTTGAAAAATTATTCTCAAGATTCTTTGAATTGAGTCTATCGAATCACCATGATGACCTATAAAGATTCCCGAGTCCTCTTCCGGCAGATCTAATTTAATTTCTACTTTTTCTTCGGTTTCCATTATCTCGATATTTATTTCTTCTTCAGAAGAACCACAGTGTTCACAAAGTTGGGTTAAAAATGTTTTAAGTTCCATATTTTACTTTCTAGTTATAAAAGAAAGTGCTCTTTTATAATAAATTATTATTCCACCTGGCCCAGAGATATACATCTGTTGCCCAATACTAAACAATGTTGTTGCTACCCAATATAAGGCTAATCCTGACGGGAATCTAAGTGCTATAAATCCTGTCATTATTGGCATCAAAAACATCATTTGTTGTTGCATTGATTGAGCCATGTCGGCAGTGCCTTCTTCTTTTTTATTCTCTTGCTGAATTTTTAAACTCTTACTTTTATTTGGAACTATATCTCTTGTTTCGGCTCCTGGAGATATCATTAGAGACAATACAAATTGAGAGAGTGCTGCTAGAACTGGTAAAATGTATTTAGAATCTGGAACGCTCAAATCTAACCAAAAAAAGTTCGAGTCTATTACTACTCCATTAATAGTCGGAGAGTTTAGAAAATCAATTAAAACTTTATACAGAACTATTAAAACTCCTAGTTGAGCCAACTGAGGTATACATCCTGCGAGAGGATTAATATTGTATTTCTTATAAAGCTCCATTTGTGCTTTTTGCAACCCCTGTTTGTCTTTGCCATGCTTCTTTTGAAGATCTTTTATCTTAGGCTGTAACTTTTTCATTTTTTCGCTAGATCTTAAAGAGGGGAGGGTAATTGGGATCAAGGCACTTCTAATTAAAAAAGTAAAAATGATGATTGAATATCCTAAGCTACCTGTTGCGCCAACTAAAAAAACTAAGAAATTATTAAATATGTCTGAAAAAAAACTCATATATCCTTTTAAATTATTATTTTTACCAACAGGTCAGGACTCGTTTTAGTCCTTTTATACCGCCAATTATAATGCCTTCTTTTTCAATTTGTCTGAAAGCATATGTTCCACAGGTTGGAGAATGTTTGCAGTGAACGACTATTCCAAATGCACTTCGCAAAAGATTATACCTCAATGTACGAAAAAATTGGTAAGTTGTTAAAAGTATTCTATTCTGCAATTTCATTCAGATTACTTTCTATTGCTTTTTTTAGATCTGAATCTTTAATTTCAATATTTTTTTTATTCAAAACAATAACTAAATCTACATTTTTACTCATTAATTTACTTGGAATTTTTTCAATACAAGAATAAATTTTTCTCTTAATCTGATTTCTAAGCGTTGCTAATTTTATGTTTTTTTTAGGTATTATTACAGAAACTCTCAGGCCAAAGTTTTCATTGTTTTTGTAAAAAAAAATTAAGTTTTGAAAATGTTTCTTTTTGCAATCAGAGAAGAAATTCTTGTCGTTCCTTAGATTGAATTTTGACTGCTTGGGCAGCATAACTAAGCCTTATATCTTTTTTAGAACTGCTAGGGTTTTTCTTCCCTTAGCTCTACGTCTTTTGAGCATTTTTATTCCTCCAAGACTTCTAAGTCTCTTTAAAAAACCATGCTTCTTCATTCTTTTATATTTTTTTGGATTCCATGTTCTTTTCATAAGGAAGACATTATATCAGAAGATTTTAATTATTCACCTTGAAAGGCATAATTGTATAACTGTAGTCACTTTTCACCTCCGGCTTGAACAATGCTGGTTTTAGACTCTCGTTCATTCCAAACCAATGTTCTGATGCTTTTGTAGCAGATAAATAATCGATTAGATACTTGATATTAAAGGCTATTTCTCCAGAAGGACCTTTCACCTGAACATTATTTAAGGTTCCTTTATAACTCCCAAAACTTGGAGAGGAAGATAAAACATCGACGGCCTTTTTATCAATAACAAACTTAACAATGTTCGACGATTCTCTTGCGAAAATCATTGCTCTTTTCAAGTTATCCATTAATTCTTCTGCATCAAAAATAATTTCTGTTTTAAATTCAGAAGGCATTATTTTCTCATAAGGAGGGTAGTTGCCATCTATTAATCTAACAAATACTAAGACACCATCGATGGAAAAAAATACTTGTTTGAGCTTTCTCGAAATCTTAAACTTGACTTCCTTAGTATCTATTCTCGTCATTATTCTATAAACCTCTGAGAGAGATTTAGCAGGTATTAAGAAAGATCTTTCTTCGTCATATTTTTTAGATTTGTCTAGCATTAACACTGAAAGTCTAAAACCATCAGTACTAATTACTTCGAATCCTCTCTCAGAAAATTTAAATAAAACAGCTGTTAAAACTGGTCTAGCTTGATCTGTCGAAGCACTAAAAGACACATATTTTTCAATTTGTTCAAGGTGCTGAGAAGATATTGAATATTCTTCACCCTCCACACTAGGAAAGGGAGGATACTCCTCATTAGACTGGCATGACAATGAGGTTTTTGTTTTATCGGAGGTTATCTTCAAAGTATTTTCTGAGAGCTTGAGAGTTAAAACTCCTGGATTTAATGAAGAAATTATCTCCTTGAATTGTTTTCCGGGAATAACTACAACTCCGGCTGTCTCTACGTCTGCCTGAACACTAGATTTAACTCCGAAATATAAATCTGTAGCAGAGATTGTACATCCATCAGAATTAGCTTCTATTAAAATAGATGATAATATTGGAAGTTGCGGTTTGCTAGGAATAGCTTTCTGAAGATTGTTCAGAGAACTATTTAAATTTTCTTGTAATACTTTTAGTTTCATTTCTTTTTTTTCTTAGATATTTATTATATTAATATTTAGTAGTTTTAGTAGTAGGGCAGAACAAAACCGTGGACAAAAAGCCTTAATTGGTCTAGTTGTGCTATGTGAATTCTATGTGTAATCTTAAGTATTAGCAATGTTAATAATCGTTGTGAATTTGTATTTATCGAATGTTAACAATCTAAGACTTATTAACAAAACCAAATTTTAATTCACATTAATTAACATATATATTTACACCTTTTACACATAGTTATTCACAATTGTTAATAACTTAGTGAGAAGTAAGTGTTAGCGTTGTTCTTAAAGCCGACACATCCCTCATAACTAAACTATCTGTTTTTAAATCTTTTTCTATTTTCCTCACAGCATGAAGAACGCTTGTATGATCTCTTCCAGAAAACCACCGTCCAATTTCAGCTAGTGGTAAATTGAGTTCATCTTTGAGTAAATACATAGCTATATGTCTGGCTGTAACTAGAGATTTCACCCTCCTTTTTCCTTTTAAAGCTGTCTGCTTTAGCCTGTAATGATTTGCGACAGTTTTGATAATTTCTGATGGAGACGTATTAATATTAGGTCTTTTTTCAACAATCTCTGTATTGAGCAGAGCATCAATCATCTCTTGACTGATAAACTTTCCTTTTAGCTCTACTTCAGATCTAATGCTCGTAATTATTCCCTCTATTTTTCTAGCGCTTTCAACTTTTGAAGCGATGGTCTTGGCTATATCTATCGGGATTGAAAGGCCGGCAGCTTTTGATTTTACAAGGAGAATGGCTGTTCTAAGTTCAAAGGAGGGAATTTGTATGTCTATCATTAGTCCGGCCTCAAACCTTGATCTTAATCGATCTTCTAGAAGATTCATCTCGTGAGGTGGTCTATCTGATGTAAGAACAATCTGTCCTTGATGTTTGCTTAAAGCATTAAAGGTATGAAAAAATTCTTCTTGAACAGCATTCTTTCCAGCTATAAATTGAATGTCATCTATTAGAAGAACATCAGCGTTTCTATATTTTGATTTAAATTGATTAGTGTTTTTTCTTTGTATAGAATGAACAATCTCGTTGGTGAATTCTTCTCCGGTGCAGTAAATTATCTTTTTATTTGGTTCGTTGTTGATGATGTTACTACCAATAGCATGCATGAGGTGTGTTTTACCAACTCCAACTCCTCCATATAGGAATAGTGGGTTGTAGGCAGTTCCGGGCCTGTTTGAGACAGCTGTCGCAGCCGCATGCGCCATCTCATTTGTGGTAGAAACTGCGAATGTTTCAAAAGTGTAATCTTTTCTTAATCCTACCGCTCTTACCAGAGCCGCTGTTCTATCTTCGGCTGCAGAAGATATTATGCTTTCGGAAAATAAATCTTCCACTCTTGGAGATTGAGAATTTGACTTCAAACCTCCTTCTGAGCTTTGAGATTCTGCAAAAAAAGAATCAGATGATTTGGATGAGACGTCTGTTGCTTGTCTTAATTCTGGATGAATTGATTTTTCCATTGTTACAAAGCCAGCTTGCTGGGATTTATTTTTCTTTGTTATTGCGGGAGAAAAGGCTGTAGAGCCAACAACATACTGAATCTCACATGTTTTTCCGGTTGCCTTATCAAGAGACTGTTTTATTTGCAAATGTAGATTTTTTTTAAGGTTTGTTGAATGGAAAGCTGTTGGGCTTGTTATTGTAGCCAGACACTTGTTATCTTCTAAGTAATCAAGAGTCGTGACGGGATTTGAAACAATCCAGGTGTTATATACTGCAGGAGAGAGCTGTATTTGAAGTTGAGCACAGGCTTGATCCCAAATATGTTTTACTTCACTAGACGGCGCGTTACCAATTTGCATAGCATTCTTAATTTATTTTTTTGTGGGCAGAGAATATATAAGTTGAACAAGCCTATTTATACACAAAGTTATCCACATTAAACAAGAGGAAAAAAAGACTGATCTATTGGGAAGCAGATCAAGACGATGGAGGAGAGTAGGTATCTATAGAATACAGTTCGGTACCAGTTTTCATTTCTTTTTCTTCATTTTTTTGTTTATTTTCTCTTACATCAGGATCTTCAAACTGTTTCATTATTTCTTCTTTTTTTCTTTTTTCTTCGTCGGTTTCGTCTTCTTTGCCAGATCGAGATTCTTGCCTGAGCACGGAGTTACTCCCTGGCATATTAGAGACCTTAGTATTTTTTCTATCAACAAGTTCTTCTGGGTTAGTGGTAATAACAGCATGTTCTTCTTCGGAAGCTACAACTCTTAAGGCCACATGGTTTTGTCCTGCAAAGAAAATTCCTTCTCCAACATCTGAAGAGACAAGTAACTGTCTCTCTCCTTGAGATAAGTAGAAGGTTTCTGCCAAAATTGGAACTGATGCAGTAGATTGCTTCATTAAGAATTGAATGGAAGCATTGGTAACAATTGCTCTTCCATAGTCATTGTGCAAAAAGTCTTCAACATCTTGGGTGATAGTGGTGACTCCAAGATAATATTTTCTTGCTCTTTTAACCATTGAGTGTAAAAAAGACGCCGAATCTTGGCTTTTCATAAAGTACCAGGCTTCGTCAACAACGAGTATTCTTTTTTTGAGGTCTTTTTTAACTCTAGTCCAAATAAAGTCTAAGATAACATACATAGCCACTGGACGAATTGCCTCCTCCATTTCTTTTACAGAGAAAACTGTTAGTTTATTTTTTATGTCAAAATTAGACTTTTGATCAAAAATTCCTCTGAAGGATCCTACAATATACTTTTCTAATCTAGCTGATATGTTATCGGCGTCAGCAGACTCCATACCTATTAGTGCTTTATAAACATCTTCCATTAACGGAGGCTCATTTGTTTGTGTTGCCGGATCAGGGGTGATTCCCTTTGCTTTATATGCGGCAACTAAGGCTCTGTCTAGCAAGGCGTCCTGTTGAGGAGTCATATCGCCAAGCATAACTTTTAACAATCCGTGTAAAGAAATGATTTTTTGCCCCAACTCATTTTCTCCCTCTTCATAAAGGTTTGATAAATCAAATGGGTTTAATTTAGTTTTGGAGCCAAAAGTAAAGTTTATGTATTCTCCGCCAGCAGCTTTGGAGAGATCCTCATATTCGTGCTCTGGATCAAGGACGAGAACCTCTGTTCCAAACATTAGTTGGCGAAGTATCTCAAGTTTAACAGTATATGATTTTCCAGCTCCAGATTTGGCGAAGATAACCATGTTCGCATTTTCCATTTTAAATCTATCGAAAATAACAAGCGAATCATTGTGTTCGTTAATTCCATAAATTATTCCTGTTTCCATAGTAAGCTCACTAGAAGTGAATGGAAAAGTAGTAGCCAGTGACGTGGTGTCCATGTTTCTAGTAACTTTTAACTTATCTGTTCCCATTGGAAGAGTGGTTTTAAAACCCTCGTCCATTTGCAGTGTGGCTTTCTTAGAAACAATTAATAAAGACCCTAGGGCAGACTGAATGCTTTTGGTAATTTTATCGAGCTCTTCCTTAGTGTCTGTTTGAATTGTTATATACAGTCCAAACTGGAAAAATCTCTCGGAACCCTTAGCTAGTTCCTCTCTAATAAAGCGAGCATCTTCGAGCTTTATTTCTGTATTAATATTGCTAATTTTTCCTGAGCGCAAATCAGACTGAATTTCAGCCTCCATTTCAGTAATTTTTCTTTTTAGGTTATCGAGAATTTCACCGGAGTCCACAGGATAAATAAACATAGAGACGTTCATTTGATGAGGGTAGTTTATTAAGGGAGAAAGCCAGTTTGCGGGAACGGCTCTTGGATAACCGGCAATAAATAAGGTTCTGGTATAGGTAGAGTTAATTTTTTGAAATGTGAAGTCCACCTCAATTGCCTCAGGAGCAATTATGTCTTGTATAGTAACCAGACCTCTTGAAAATTCTTCCAATCTTTTTAGATCTTTTTGTTCTTGGCTTGGTTCGGAGCCCAGCGCAGCCTCTTTATTCTTATCTGATTTTTTAAAGAAGGGTAGGGAGTTTAAAATATTTGGCATTATACTTGAGGGCTTTCGGATACTTGAGGACTTTCGGTGCTACTTTGAAGGTTTGCAACTTGAGGAACTACGGCTGTTGCAAGCTTAGGATCGGGATCAGATGCGGTATTTGGTTGTGGCTTTGGAACCGAGTTTGTAGTTTGATCTAGAGATGGCTTTGGAGTTACTTCTGGAGCCGGAGATGACGGGCTCACTTGCTCCGTAACTGGCGGAGTAAATGATTGATCTTGAGCAGTAGAAGGGCTCTCATTTATTTTACTAGAGTTCATAGCATTAGCCTCAATTTGTGCTCCTACAAGAGGGGTTGTATAGCTGCTGCTGTCTCCAATCTGTTGTCCTTCTGAAGCTTCTGGGTTATAGCTTAAATAAAATAGCTGAATAATTTCTTGTGTTTCTAGTTGTCTTGAATATAGGCCAATTCTTGCGAATTGAGCTATTAAATGGTCTTTTTTTGGTTCTAAGAGATTTCTGGCTTTCTCAATAATAATATTTCTGTCAACAGAAGTAATGTTAATAGTTCCTTTTCCAGGAATAACACTTGTCGCGGCTAAAATTCCTAGTTCCACGGGCTCTGCTGGGATAACAACAAAAAACTTTTTATCAAGAACGTTCCTTTCGCGAATTAGATCAGCTACAAATTTTCTGTATCTTTCAATTCTTTTTTGTTTGCTTCTTTCTGGAGTGGCAGCCTCTTGATCTTTGAGAAGTTGTAGATAGTTAGTTACATCTTTGGTTTGAGATCTAATTAAAATCTGAATAGGATAATTTATCGAGTTTAAAAGCCCAGCATAGGCATACATAATACTATCTTGTTCTTCTTCTGCTAAAAGACCAAAGTTCATAGCATCAACAGCAATAATGAGAGAAGCCGTTCCGTCTTTCATGATGACAAAATTATTAGTAATATCAAAAATATCAAGAAACTGTTGTGTGGTGGATTCGGTTACGGAGTTGGGCATTATGTATAGTTTATCTCTTTTTTCGATTTAATTCTAGTTTTCACTTTTAACTTCTATTGGTTGAATTATTGTGTCGTCTATTATTATGTGCAGTGGCTGAAAGACGTATCCCTCTTTTTCCACAACTACCTTATATTCTCCAACCCTAAGCGGGGTAGTAATAAAAAATTGTCCAAGAGCATTGGTTTTGACAGCTCTCTCAATTTGTCCCCCGGTTGTTTGAACCTCAACAATGGAGTCGGTAAGAAGATCGTTTCCTTTGCTTAGAACCATTCCAACAAGCCTGTTTGGCTTTGTTGGCTTGATTGGAAAAGGAAGACTTGAATTAAAATCGACATCTTTAGTTGTTTCTTGGTTTTTTTCTATAGGCAGTTGATCTTTTATAAATGTTCTTTCACTAGAGTCTGAGGAAGATGTTTCTATAATCTCTTTTTCTTTAATTTCTTTTTCTTCTTCAGAAGAAAGAACAATGGTTTCTTTTTTTGGTATCTGTATATTTTGAGCAACCTGATCATTTGACAAGATGATTTTCTCTTTTTCTGGCCTTTTTTCAAATACTAAAAAAGGCTCGGAAACCTGATCTTCAGATCTTAAAATAGCAATTTCCTCACTGTCATTTGGAGCTCTCATGCTCCTGACCCTTATGTTAAGCTTTGGTTTTTTCTTTGTAGCTTTGGGTGAGGAAATTATCTTAACATTAGTTTCTACAGTTTCGAAACTAGAGAGTATTCCTTTCATTCTAGACAACTCATCTTGTGAAAAGTCCGTTGAAAAAGAATCTTTATCGGGAACCGATCCTAGGTATTCTTTAATTCTTTGACGCTTCGCTGGGGTTAGATCAAGTTCTGGTTCTTGAATAACAGTATTAGCCTGTCTCTGAAATAAGAAATATTCCGGGACGACCGCAGTTCTTTTCCAGAAAAATTTTGTAGGTTTGTACATTACTTTGACAAATGTTCCCACCCAATGAGTTAGGGGTCTTCCTTGTATTGGAACGAAAGCAGCAACAACTCCCATGGTTACTGTCAAAATTATTAACGGCCACTTGACTGCTGCAACTAAATTTGTATTGTAGATCAAGACTGCGACGATGACACTTAAAAAAACCTCTCCGAACTGTTTTAGAGTCATACTTCCAACAATGTGAAATCTATATCCAGTGATGTCCTGCGGAATAGGATGTTGTAACATAAATTAATAATAACATTTATGAGGTAAATGATCTAATGATTTAAAATCTCTCTGGCCCCTTTTTTTTAGTTGTTAAGTCTTTTCCCCAAGATTCTAGAAATTTATCTTTAGTTGTTGGTTCAAAGTACCAAATTGCTTCAACAGATTGGTCGGCATCGTGTGCAAAAATTACCAAGCCTTTATCTAAAAAGACATGAGCTTTGACGGCATTGCTAATTTGAGGGTAATTTAAAACCAGTTGAGGTTCTCCAAATTCAGCAACATAGGAATTAAGTGTGTGTTCGGGATTGTAGGGAATGCGCTCTTGCATAAACAAAACAACATTGTCGTCCGATACAAGAATAGTGCTGTTGCGGGTTGGAAACTCAGACTTGTAGTTATATTCTTTTCCAAGCTCTGTTTCCTTGATTTCTACTGGCTCACCAAGTTTTTCTTGAATGCTCTGGGAAAAGTCATATCCAGGAGTGGCAGAGTTCCACGTATTTTCTTGAGCAGGAACTATTTTTGTTGTTGTGATATTGATGACGATTGAAGAAAATAAGATTATCGCTCCAGTCACTAATAAAATGGTTAACCAATTTTTATCTGCTTTTTTTGGTTGGTTTATTGTGTGCTTTTCAAGTAAGTCGATGATGTTTTTCATAAGTTAAGGTCCTCCAAAGATATTTTGTCCAAGCCAATTGTATGCATTTGGGTATTTCTGTCTGAATGGCCATGATCCCGCACCAACCTCCATATTTCCCACAAAGCGGTCTGCAGTTATATACAGAGCTATTCCCTCAGCAAAAGCCTCTGAATCTGAACATTTAGATGGGTATGTATAACAATCATTGGCCTCTGCGGCTTGTGTAAATTGGCTCAAAATTCCTGGGTTTCTATTTTCTATGATGTGTCCAGACTCATGAATGAGAAGATATTCTGCTTGCGCCACGCTTCCAAAGGCTCCTTCGTACAAAATCATTTCGTTAAGGCTTGGCATCCAGCCAAAATATCCTTGATCATTTTTTGGATATTTGTAAAGGGCAATTGGTCCATTTTTGCACAAGAGCTCAATAAATTTGACGTTAGAAGAAACACTAGCAAAGGCGGCCGTAACTAGATCGACAGAAGCTTGGTCCCAATCCAATGATGTGAGCGTTACAGATCCACCGGCATCAAGTACTATTGTTTGAGTATTTCCCCCAGGCATAAGTTCAAAACAGGCCAAGTTTCCTAGAATCATCCCCCCGCTTTGAAATTTGTCTGGCAAGGGAATTAAAAAAGCACTTTGGATAGTAAAGACAGTGTGAACTGTTACTATAAGAGCTATAAACATGGCTATTCCAGGAGCTAAAAGTGAAATCGGCAATCCAAAAAAAACTCCGCTTGCTTGTACAACTTCATTTGCAGCAGCAGCTTGGGCAGCGACGCTGTTTGCCGAAGTGTTAATTGTTGCCGCCTCTGTAGTTGCTGGTCCCGAACCTTTTCCACCAAAAAGAGCATTAAACCAGCTAGTCGGTAAAATTGCCTGACCAATATTTGCTCCTACAATGAGTCCTGGGATAATTCCGACGGGACCACCGGCAACAAAAAATCCAATAGTTCCGCCAATTATTCCGCCTATTAACCCGCCAATCGTTGTTAAGGCATATAAAGTTTTGGCAATAAGCATGGCAAGAAGAGAACCGATAATAGCCATTGTTTTTTTAAAGCCAATTTTTTTACCTAGCTCGTATAGTATTTTTCCACTTCCTGGAAGAATGACGTTGGAAACAGCAGAGACTCCTTTAAAAACCTTACCAGCAGCTGATTTTTCGAATGATTTGGTTAATTTTTTGGCCGGATTTATTTTTTTTCTCCCAAATCTTTTGGCTAGTTTTTTATAGCTTTTGGAGTTTCTTACTCGTTTTGATAATCCTCCCCAGTTAGTAAGATTTTGATTATTTGGAGAAGGTTGCCAACCACTGTCATCAATTTCTTGAGCCATGGACATTAGTTCTCTGGTGGAATATCCATCAAAGAATGAGGCGCTTGGATAACCACCTAAGGGTTCCCCTTGATTAATATAATCCGCCAAAAGCATTTGTTGATCATCTTCAAAAAAATAAAGAAAAGATTCGTTTGAAAATTTGGCATATAGCTGTTCTCTAGAGAGTTGCTCGCCAATTTCAGCGAAACCATATTTATTGCCATCCTCAATAAATTTTAATGCAGCTTCTTGTTCTGCTTCGGTAAATTTTTCACTTCCATGAATGTTTTTAAAAGTTTGTAGTGAAGAAATGTCAAAAAGTAAAAATTCTGGAATAAATCCAAGCTCAGCGTCTTTATTATCTTTGTTGTATGGTATTCCAAATTTATTGTAGACAATTCTTCGTTCTTTGGCAGATAAATTTTTCCAAAGAGGAATAAATGTTTTGTATTGTTTAGTAAGTTTATCAATTTTATCTTTTCTACTACTTCTTTTTTTGTCGTCGTTTTTATTTTCTATTCCTCCGATAACAGTTTCTGCTCCATTTTTTGCTATAGCACTTCTGGTGCTAGTCATAAATTCTCTGTGCGTGGTTTCGGCAGCAGAACCCTTAGAATTTATTTTTTTGGCTTCTTCATCGTCAACTGTCATCAATCCTCTTGAAAGAGAAGTGTCTTGGATGTGAAACGCAAGTTCGGAGGCTCTGTAGGTTGTGTAATTTATTAAAACTTTTTTAAATTTTTCTATTTCTGAATTTGAGATTGTTTCAGAAAGTCCAAAGGTTATTCTAACTTTCTCAACGCTCATGCTTTCAATAATCTTAATGACATCGTGTTTATTTTTAGCACCCTTTATAGCTTTTATTTTTCCATCAGCATCTTTAACAAAATATTCTTGATCAACTCCATATTGGAGAATCATCGCATCAAGCGTGTTTTGAGTGTTTTTACTTAACGATTCACTGTCTAATCCTGTGACATCTGCTAAAGATTTTTTAAAAAGATCAATGGCAGAAATTCCCTGAGCAGACCCTTCTCCAAATAAATCGGCATGTGACTCTTTAAACTTTGCTTGTTCTTCGGGATTTAGTTTTTTGTATGAAGGTTTTTCACCTATATATTTATAAAACTCTAAAATCTCTTTTGGGTTTTCGGCTGCAAATTTTGGATAGAATTTTAGAAGAACCCTTTGTCTCTGCGAAGCGCTTCCAAGCATTTGCAGCAGTTTTTTGTCTCCCATCTCCGAAGTGAAGTTGTAAATATCTAACCTAAGCTTATCTAGAAGTTTGGGATCTACATCACTTTTGTCTATGCCGTGTGCTGTAAACATTTCATAGACCGCACGGTTGTAAAGCCAACCAGTTTCGTACTGAATTTTTTGTTTTTGTTCTTTGGAAAGATCGCTTTTTTGGAGAGGCTTATCGGATGGAGATTTTGGAAGCTGGCCAACTTTTGGAACTTCTGCTCCCGCTGGACGCTCTTGGACGCTGGCTGGTTCCGCAGAGTCTTTGTCTTGATCTGAGCTGTTGTCAGATTCGTTACCACCAGATCCATCATTGGCGACATTTTTATCTTTTTCTATTGCTGCTACTATTTTTTGCAACTCTTCTTCAGAAAGTTTGTCAACTTGTTTGGTTGCTTCTAATATTGCTTTGTGTTTGTCGTAGGCATTAACAACTGCCTCGAACATTCTTTGAATTTCACCAAAATATTTAATAAATGCAACTTCATCAATAGTTTTATATCCAGTGTCATAATCTCCCCACTTTTTTATTTTTAGAAATTCTCCTTTAGCAAATTCGCTCAGGTTTGAATCTTTTTTAACAAAAATTACTGCAAGGTTAGTTAGTGCTCTAATTAGATCACTAGGAAAGAGATAGGTGGAATAGCCACTTTTTTCTATGTTTAAGTTTCCAGACTCCAAAGCCTTTAAATTTACTGAAAAAAGCGAGTTGTTGTTGCCGATACTAATAGGTATTTTTTCTTGGGAAAAAATATCTTCTATAGAAACAATATTTTTTAGTCCCTCTATAAAACCAGAAATTTGTTTTGAATCACCTCCATAGATACCATGAACGATATCTTTTACATCGTCAGTTCTTCTTCTAAATTGATATTTTGGTTTTTTGTCAGCCACAAAGTGATTATACCCTTTGATAAATGTGGTTAGCTAGGAGGGATTGTGGGATTATTTTTTTAGAAAAATTATGAGGATATTATATTTTGAATTTATCGACTAAAAGTATCTTTAAAAATATAAATTTTAAGTTTTTAAGTTTTGATATAAAAATGTTACAATATGTGGAGTTATGATTGACCCCGAAAAAAGAGGTGAAGCACCAGAAGAAGGACTTGTTCCAGTCAATGGAGGCATCGAGAAACAAGGAAACCCAGAATTTTCTGGATTTTCTAGTCTCGTTGACAAGCTTTTTAATGATTTTGATGATGTTGTTGCAGGAATTGACCCAGAAAAATTAAGCAAAGGAGAGCTCTCTCCTGAAGAAAAAAAGAAAATCATAGAACTCATTAAGGCAATTTCTTCAACAATTTTGTCATTTAAGAATGACACTGATTCTTCCAGTTTGTCCGAGGACGAGATTAATTATGTGGCCGATGCCGAAAAAAGGCTTATGGTTATTACAGTAAAAGCCTTTATGTGGAGGATCACCAGAGATGATCTTGAGGGAAATTCAGCTGATGAAGGAGAAAAGGCAGACGATGAAAAAGAAGGTTTATCTGAAGAAGAAAGGTTTAAGGCTTGGAAAGATGGTTTTGCTGATAAGAGAAACAGACTTGCTGAAAATATTGGTAAGTACAAAGAATCCGATGATATTACTCCCTTGAAAGATGAGCTTGAGGCTTTGCAAGAGTATGTGACTGAAGCAATGATTAGGTTTGATGATAAAAATTTTAAAAATTTTCAAGATTTAGTTCAAGACTTAAAAGAGAGAGTAGATAAAATTTCAGAACCTTCTCAAGTAGAGGATTGGAGTAAGTTTAACCTAGATCATCCAATGCAGTTTGTGCGACTTCATGATTCGGTTGCTGCTTACGAGGGATTATTAGAAGAAGAAGATTGGGATCCAAGAGAAGAATTTCCAATCTCAGGGGTTCATGACAATCTAATAACAATTCTTGAGGCCCAACTAGTAAAAGCTGTAGAAGCAAGAGTGGCGATGAGGGAAGAGCTAAAAGGAATTGCCGGTCTTGAAAGAGATGAAAATATCAACAATATTTATATTGCTCCTGCTGAGAATTTTTTAAAGTTATTAAAGGAAAGAGTCAATAAAATCGATAATGAATTTATTGCGGAATGGAAATCAGAATTATCAGATAGTCCAAAATTAAAGCAATTAAAAGAAGGGTCTGAAAAAGATCTTCCTGTAAAAGTTGGCAACGATTATCCTCTTGGAAATACTCCTGAAGAAATAGCTGAGGCAATAAAAACATTGCGCCTTGAAGTTTTTGAAGAAATGAGCTCTGTTACTGCTGTTACAACTGGAGAAGTCAACAGAATGCAGAAAGAGTATTTTGCTGAAATTGACGCATTAGCTCAAGCAAAAATTGAAAAATTGATCGAATTATCAGGACAAGATAAAGAGAGCGCTGAGATGGGAAATTTTGAAAGTCAGCCATCAATAATGATTCTTCAAGAAAAAATTGCTTTTGTTGATGGGATAAAAGACAGACACTCTTTTTATGCAACTCCTCATCCAGATCCAGCTGAAAACAGAAACTACAAAAGAAGCGATTTAAAAGAAATTAGAAAGTTGTTAAAAAAACAATATGATGAGGCAGACAGATCATCCTTATTAAAAAGCTCAAAAAATCCAAAAATATCAAACATAGTTGAAGAAATTAAATCTGGATACGACAGAACTGTAAATAGACTTGAAGTAATGTTGAGACCAGATCCTGAGGAGATGACTGTCGAAGAACTAGCCGATGAAATTCTTGATGCCAGAATGGATCCATTTTTATGGAAAGAATGGAAGGTTGCCTCTGGTCCTGAAAGAGAGAGAGATGTTATTAATAAATTTATTCAAAAGGGTTTGACTGCAATAGACTTTAATAAAGAACTTCAGGGATTAACTGGCGACGAAAGAGTTGCAAGAAGAGCTGAGCTGGCAGAACAAGAAATAAGAAGAATTACTATTAAGGTTGGAGTTCAGTTGGGAACGCTAGATAATGTTCTTCAACATGAAAATGAGAAGGCTTCTGGCGATAGAACTCAATTATTTGCAGAGGCTCACAAAAGAGTTATTACAAGAAGAGAGCTTTTAATTGCTACAACAGAAAATCCTATTCATGGTAAAGAGGTAAAAACAATTCTTGATAGAGTAGTTAAGACAGCATCCTTGAGGAAGGGTGAGTGTGTGGTTATTAGACAAGATGAAAATGGCAACGATGTTGAAGTTTCTGTTCTTGAAAATGATATTAAAGATGAAAGAGGCAATTTTACAGAAACTATTGTTTATAAGCACGATCCTCTTCTCAACTTCCTTTCATTACAAGGTGAAAAAGGTAGAACTGTTCTTAACAGATATATTGAAAGAGAGTTTCCAGACTTTACTTCAGAAGCAAAAAATCTTTCTCAACGCGCGTATATAAGTTTTGATTTCCTTACTAAATCTCTAACAGAATTACAAAAAAGAACTCAGACTCGAGGTTACAATGGAGCTACCGGAGATAAAGACAGAGTAATGTTTGCAGATCCAATAGCTGCTGCAGTTCATAGAATGTTTAGATATGGTGCCAATGATGAAGATTGGTCAATGTGGATTCTTCTATATCACGAAGACATTGAAAATAGTCCATATAAATATGGAAAGAAAGAGCCTTTGAAAGATGAGGCAAAACAGAGGTTTGAAAGAATGGCAGAAGAATTCATTGCTGCAGATGAGGGCCGCGAAGGCCTTACTATGGAGAGAGATTTTGGCAAAATTTACCATAAAATGGTAAAAGAACGCGCAAAAACTGAAGACTGGACATATCCAAATCATCAACACATGATTCATTTACAACACATGATGAGAATGCATGAAGCTGCATCTATAAATGAAGAACTATTTACTAAGGGCATGATAGATGAAAATGGAAATCCTACAGGAGAAGGAGTTCCATTTGCTGGTTTTTGTGAAAGCATTGGTTTGTCTACAGATTTGATCTTTAATTTGCAAAAAAATAGAAGAGGAGGAGAAAAACTATTCCTATTTGATAAGCTAGCATCAATTGGGGATGACGGAGAAACAGTTTACACCGATGTCGCTGAAAAAGAAGATATAGATGATGACAATATTGTTGCAGACGATGTTCAAGATGACGATGATTTCTGGAGAGCATTTTTAGGTCCAGATGAAGATGATGACATCAATCCAGATGATCTAGAAGAATTTAACAATCATCATAATACCGATGATGAGGAAGAACAATGGACGGCTGTTAGACCGACTGCGGCAGCTGAAAGAAGACGAACTGACAGGTTGGTTGAGAGTGCCGAAGAGGGAGATGAGGATATTACTGGAGTAGATTTATATACTTTGGCAGAAGAAAATGGTTTTGCTCAATTATTAGAGTTAACTTACAAAGATATTCCTTCCAATCCTCCGCTTTCTTATGATGCAATAATGAGACATTCAAAAGATGGCGGAAAAGGCGGGTATTTGGGTGCTTGGTTGCAGACTGCTGGCAGAGCAAAAATGTTTCCAGGAGAACATTTAGAAAAATATCTAGTTCCAATGCTTACACATTATTGTTTGAGACTGGCACAAGCCTTTGAATATGCTGAGGTAGACGAAAGACAAAGATTATATGAAGGAATGGTAAAAGCGTTAAGAGATTCAAGAGAAGGTGGAGGATTATCAGCATATGCGCCAGAACTTACTAGAGTCATTAATAATCTTTCATTTGAACCTATAGAGAAAATGGTTGACGGAGATGTTATACACCTTACCGGAAAATTAGGCAGACCAGTTAAAGAAAAAGCATCAAGAGATTTTGGTCCTCCAAATGAGATTAGATATAAGGAGAGAAGAGAATATGTAAACGCATGGTATTGGGAGAACTATGGAGAAAGACCACCTATACACATTCTTGGTTTGAGTCCAGAAAAGTGGGCACATGAAAAACCGCTGCTAGGAGAACAAAAAGAGCGCTGGAATCTGTACTTAGACATGATTAATGGCTATGAACCGCTCAGATATCCAGTTGTGAGGTCTGGATCATTGGTGGCTAAGACTGACGATGAGGACGGCTCTCACTAATCAAATAATAATGTCTATTGACCTAAAAAAATTTACAAACTTAATTAAATAGTATTTTTGAAAAAATTATTTGGAGCCTCTAACGATTGGTCTTGGTCCTCCAGTGGTTTTTCCATCTTCCGAGGTTTTTCCTTCGGCAATTTGCTTCAAATAGTTTTCTGTATCATGCGGATCAGCTAGTTGTCCGGATTTTAACCTATCTAAGAATACGCGTTGTCTTCCACCACGAGTAAATCCTTTAGATATTCCAGGTAATAGTCCGCCAGACCTCTTGCCATCTTTCCCCTTAGAGCCTTTCCACATACCATCAGTAATAAATCCTCTAAAAGTTTTATTTGGATCTTGAGCGTATGACCTTGCAGCTCTAGCAACTCCAACTCCTCCAGATATAGCAGCGTTTGTATATGGAAGTGAGTAATCTCCTACAACCTTAGCTCCTTGATTTGCCCTAGCTCCAGCAGCATTGAACACCATTGTTCCAAATCCTTCTGTAGCTCCCAAATTTTTCTTTACATCTTTTACAATCTCTGGCAATGCCAAAATTATAGCCAATCCCATAAGGGTAGTAATTGCTCTAGCCTGACCTCTGCCTAGTAAGAATGGAGGGATAAATCCACCAGCGGTTTCTGCCCCAGTGGTTTTATCGGTAAATTGATAGAACAAAATAACAACTACTAACACAGTTGGAAAAGCAGCTAGGTTGGCGATTATATTTTTTATCCATGGCCCAAAAGCATTTTTTCCTGGGAAAGCTCCACTTAACAATAAAAGAGGCGCGGTGACAACAGACAGCACAATAGTTGCGTAAGATTTTAATAACTCAAAGAATAATTTGAACGTGCCAATTAAAATTGCTACTGCTAGTACCAGTGACAGGGTTACGCCACCAACAACTCCAAGCGTACTTCCCAAACTATCGCTCTCAACCATAGATCCCAGTAAGTTACTAACAATGTCGATATTGCTTTCAAAAGCTCCTTTCGATATTCCAATAGCTCCATTCATTTGTCCCATTAGTTGAAGAATATTAAAATCTATGATTGAACTATCTATGCCCGTGCTGATGGTGCCGGAAAAAACGCCAATAATCATGAACATCAATAAATACATCAAATCTATTAAAAATCCCGCAATTGCATACGAAAAAGTGACAAAGACCAAACTTGCAATAACACTTGGAATTGCTTGTTGAGCGGTAACTGCAGTTTGTCCGCCAATTTTTTGTCTAAACATAATCATAAATCCAAGAACTATAAAAATTAGGACAAACAGCATGTACGAAATATTTCTAAAAACTTTCCATAGCTCAAGAACAGGGTTGAGCGATGCAAACCCTAATCCCTGTGCATAAGCAGGAGTAATAATGTGAGCATTTTCGAGTACATCGGCCACAAAAATTGAAGTTCTGGCTGCTGGATAACGATACATTTCTCCCATTAAATAGGTTATGCCTCCAACAAATCCACCTTGATTTGTTAATGGATTATTTTTAGAATTTATAGAAGCTCCTTCACCAGATGTTCCAGATTTACTTCCTGGATAAAGGATACTATTAACCCATTCAATGGCAACAAATCTTGAAGTTTGGTGAACCAAACACTCTAGAGATGGAGTAGAACAGTTATCTTCTTCGACTGCTTGCCAATATGAGTCCATCTGGGTTTGATCATAGCTTGGTCCCCAAGCCTCAGCTTTTTCTAAGTCTTCCTGAGCCGAAGCAACACTTGCTTCACCAAAAAAAAGACCAAAGGTCAAAGCTAGAAAAAAAAGAACTTTCTTAACCATACAACTAATTATAGCAAAATATGAATATTCCAGTATAGTAATAATCGTATATAATTGATGCAGAAAGACCACAAATGATAGATAAAAGGAAACTAGAATTATTTAAAGAGCTCTTTGATCGCTCTAAATCTGTCTTAGTTATGTGTTCTGAAGACGCCACAAGAGACCAGCTGCTTGCTGCCACATCTTTTTATGCAGCTTTAAAATCTGGAGCTCAAAAAAATGTAAAACTTCTTTGCTCTAAGAATTTTTCAAAAGAAAAAAATGACATAGCTTATCTAGATGAATCTCAAACTGAGATTGGTCATGAAAATCTTTGTGTTAGTCTGGATTATCTTGAAGAATCAATAGATAAGGTTAGCTATCACGTTAGTGAAGAGACTAAAAAGTTTTATCTAACTGTTAAACCAAAAAAAGGTTTCCCGCCACTTTCAAAAGAAAATGTTAGTTTTTCTTATACTGGTGCAGAGACGGACATGATTGTTTTAGTTGGAGTTGATGAGCTTAACTCTTTAGGTAAGTTGTATGTTGGATATGAAAATCTTTTTAATACTGCTAGCTTAGTAAGTATTAATTCCTATGAAACAGAGTTTGGTAGCATAAAGTTTGATAACTCTGAAACTTCAAGTTTTTGTGAGTATATTTCTCAAATTTTAATTGAATTTCAGATTCCCGTAGATCCAGAATCAGCAACAAATTTATTAACAGGAATCAGCGAAGAAACCAAGGGTTTTAATTCCCACACCTCAACAGCTGATACTTTTAATGTAGTTTCAAAGCTAATGAGGGCAGGAGCAAGGAGGGTTATCTCTGAGCCAAAATCTAGGAAGCGCGGTAACAAAAAAGGTATTAAAAAAAATACTGATAGGAATGCAGAAAACAATGATTTGGTTGGTAGTTTTTCTCCTGGAGAGATGACCGATGAACAGAAGAGAGAAAAGGAAAAGTTTAGATTAAAAAAAATTGCAGCTAAAAATAAGAAAAGATAAAAAGTGAAAAGACTATATGTTTTTAAGGATCTTTATAAGCACAATCTCCCCATAAGCTTCCAGTTTTAAGGTACTCCATCACAGCATCTACGTATGTTAATCCACCCCACCTTGGCTCGGGTTGATTTATTGATCCATACCATCCTAGAATAAAGTCTTCAACTTCATCTCTAGTATTAATATCAGAATTACCTTGCGATTCGATATATTCTTCTTTCCATTCGTAAGGGTTTGGACTTCCAAGGCAAGTCGCAGCATTGAAATTACACCATTTTTTAATGAGCAACCATCTCGCTGCTAGCTCAAAACTATCTGTACCTTCACTTTCCTCCATGCAAACATCTAAATTTTCACCGTTAGAAATAATACCAACTACTCCTCCTCCCACTTGCATAGGTCCGCAATATCCAATTGAGTTGCAACACCCAGCTTCTCCGCCGCTCGGCATACCTCTGCCACTACAAGTTTCGACTGCATAAATTGCTTTGAAAAAAACACAATCTATATTGTAGGCTTCAGCAACTTCGCAGATAGATCCAAAATCTGGTAATATTTCATTATTTCCACCACCAACACTACTTCCAGCGCATTTTCCTAATAAAAACTCCTCCATTGTTTTACATGACTGATAGTAGCTATGAGCAAAGCTAAATTTTGCGCTTAAAGCCACTTGAACTTTTCTTAACCACCAACTGAGTTTTCCTCCTAAAACATCAATTTTTCCAGTATCTTGCTCGATTCCTATACTTGGATGTTCTTTGCAAGGTTCTGGGCGGCCAGTTGGAACACCAAACTTATCAAGCTCGGCACCACATTCCCAATTAGCGGTTCTAACTTTATCAACAAAGGTCCAACCAACACTCCCTCCCTGGAGAGATTGATTTTGCCCGGTCACTTCAAAAACATTAACAATACTTTCATCCATATTCATAGTTGCAATTTGATCTTCAGTAAAAAAAGCTCCTTTTATAGCTTCTTCAACTGTTTCTAGTTCAAAGCCCACAGGATATACTAAGTAAAAATGAACAACACTATTACCTGTTTTTGGAGGCCATGTTGAGTTATTAATAGTCCAGATAGATTCTATTTTTGGCTCTCCAGGATTTGTTTCAGCGTGATCTGGCGTGAGGCCTTTATTATTATAAATTGATCCCAAAAATAAGTTCAACAAAACTTGGCCACCATTTTCATTTTTAAATAACTTGCCGTAGATGTCAGTTGCATCCCTTAGTCCTGCAAGATCTCTAATTTCATTGACAACTTCGGCCTCAGTCTCGCATTGTTCTGCGTTGCCGTTAATAATATCGGTAAGTGCTTTTGGTAGTGGAAGTGCGCAAGTATTTGTGCAGTTGCTTCCTGGAAGTGCTCCGGCGCAACAATAGATTTTACTACTCTGACTTTGTACTTCTGCAGCAATTGCTTCAGCAAGAATTTCATCTCTCTTTTCTAGTCTCTTTATTTCGTGTAAATCATGTGCCTCACTGGTAGTTAGTACTAATCTAGATAAATCAAGTGGGTCATCCCATTCTTCATGACCAAACTCAGTTCCATATCCTTTGTTTGTTCCAATATCAGGAAGTTTGAAAGCGGCCACTAATACCTCATCTCTCTTATTTTCTTCAGATCTTTCTGTAAAAAAATTAAAAATAAGTCCTGCATGATCACCAGATTTTTCTGGAATTCTTGTTTCTACGGCAGCAACAATAAAACCATATCTATAGCCTCTGTCCATGTAAGTTGGAACATTTATAATATTATCTTTTATGGGTTTTAGTAGTTCTTTTTGTGTAGCATTTAAGGTTGATTTTGTTGGATCAAGTGGTTCAGAAAAAATAACCTCACACCATTGAATGGCTAATTCTTCACCACTTTTTTGATCGCCACCTACCCAGTTTCCTCCAGTAAAGTCACTCAGCATTCCCATTATGTCGTGAACTTCATATCCCGATCCAGGTATTTTTCTTTTGGTAAAAGCACAAGTGCTTGGGTCTTGTAGTCGGTTGCACGCTCTTCTCTCTGTTCCTAAAGTGATCCAGCTCTGTACGCAAGATTGTTCTTGAGATAAAAGTGAGTTAATAGCGGCAGTTTTAATTTCTGTTTTAGCAGGATTTTCTTCATAAAGATCTTTAAAACCAAAATATTCTTCAAGTGATGTCATCAAGAATTGTTTGTCTGCAACATCTCTCCATATAGGAAAGTTTGCGTCTTCCATACCAAGTATTTCTTTAGAAAAAGTATTTAGATTAATCCCATTAGGGTACTGCTCCAAAAAGGTTTCGATTAACTTAGTGGTATTGTATTGTGGTTCAATTTTTATTTCTTCAGCAAGACAGTATGCTTCGTAGCCAGTTTTAGCCAACTCAGTTCTTAAGTTTTTGTATTGCTCTGCTGTACTTCCACTATTGCTTTTAAGAGCGTTTTTGATTGGAGTCAGGTGAAATTTATCATCAAAATCAGGGTAACCCTTGGTGTTATAGATCCGGTAAAGATCGGTATTAAAATTACTAGTTCCTGTTGATGCGGAGGTGCTTGCTTCTGTAGCTGGATTAGCTACTTCTTCTTGAGCAAATGAAGTAGTCAAATTGGCTAAAAACACCAAATTAAAAATAAAAAAAACTAGTGAGATAAATTTTTTTTTGGTCATTTGTTTGTACCTCCGTAGAACGCTATTTCGAAGCACAAATTTATTATACAATTAAATCTAAGATGTAGCGAATAGGATGTGGTTGGATTAAATTATCAGCCAGAAGTAGGGATAATAAACTCTTTAATGATGTTAACTCCTGTAAATCCTGCAATTAGGTTAAGAACAATAAAAGCACTTAGAGCCACAACAATACCGATTACAGCATAAGTGAAGGTATCCCGAGCTTTTTTTGTACCATCACTACTACTACCAGATATTAACCACTGGACTGATCCAATAATAAACATTAAGAATGCTGCTAATCCAATTAAAGAGATTATAACTGTAAATACGTTGGCAATTAAGCACTCTAGTCCTTGAATTGTTGCTACATCGCCACCTTTACCTTCGCCGGCAATACATACTCCTGACCAAGTAGTTGTCTGAGCAAAAGCTGGTGAGGAAGAGAGGAGACTGGCTCCAATAATCAAGATAATTCTTTGTACCTGTTTTAGTAGAGATTGTTTTTTTTTCATTAATACTCAAATTATATCAGTTATTTAATTTTAAGTCTTGGTTGCTACTATTGTTGCGATCTTACGTTTTGGAATGTCTTGAGACCTAAGTACGATTTTTGTTGGATTTATAACTTAAACTAAAAACCCCCGCTAAAGAGCGGGGGTTTAAAATTACTATCTATTTTTACTCGACTTTAGCTAAATTAAACAATGTATCAAGATCGGTTCCTAAGAATCCTAGGATTAGCATTAAAATTGCCCAAGATGAAGCAAGAACAATTAAGCCAATAATAGCTGCAGTTATTTTATTACGTGCAGACTCTGTTTTTCCTTTATCTCCACCTGAAGTGATCCACTCAATACCTCCCCAGATAAGGTACATAAAAACCAACAATGCACCAAGAACCATTACAAAGTTTAATGCTTGAGTAATCATCTCTCCAATATTTGGGAAGAAGGCATCTGGAACTTTAACACCCGATTCGGCGGACGCCATTCCTACTGTTGTTGCCATAGCGCTTGTTGCTATTGCTAGGCTTTTTAAACTTTTTTTCATAGTCTCCTTCATATATTTTTTTATACATTAGTTTCAACCGAATGACTAATTATACCTGTTCTAGGGAAAAAGAGTCAAGTTTAATTAAAAGTCAGAACTTCTATTCCTAAGAAATTTTGAATTAAAGCAAACAATGCTACAGCTGACACTAAAACTATTAATCCTATAATTGATTGAGTAATTTTATTTCTTGCACCCTCAACCTTGCCAGAGTCTCCACCCGCAGTAATCCACTCCATAGCCCCCCAAATAAGGTTCAAAAAAACCATCAGTGCGCCGATGACAATAACAATATCTAATATTCTCCCGATAAAAAGTCCAAAACCTGCTTCTCCGTCACCTTGCTTATAGTCTTCTGTTCCAGGCAAGCCTTCAGACTCTGCTCTGCCACCAATGTCTAGATCTACTTCTGCAGCATAAGCGGCTGGAGGAGCAAAGAAATTATATTTACTCAGGTTTGTTTTTGTTGACGCCTCAACCGATTCTGGTACTTCTTCAGCTGCAGGAGCCGAATCTGGAGCTGTAAACTGAAGTTTTAGAATAGAGAACTCATCTCCAAAGAAAATTGTGCTAATAAACTCAATAATTACAAACGAGCTAACTAAAATTAATAATCCAAGCATTGATTGAGTGATCCTATTTCTAGCAGTTTCTACCTTGCTAGATTCTCCACCAGCAGTAATCCACTCAAGTGCTCCCCAAAGGAAATAAATTAGAACTAATATGGCGCCAATGGTAATAAAAGCTTGCCATACATTAACAAAATAATTTACAAAAGTTGCTCCGCTGGAAGCAGCTTCCATGTCGGCTCCCAAATCTCCACCAATGACTGGATTTGTAAAAGCAGCTGCTTTGATAACTGTAAAGCTAAAAAAAGCTCCAAATCCTAGTAGTAATGATGTGATTTTTTTCATTAGTATGGTCCTATAGCAGGGATTATTTTTTCTAATTGAGACACTGGGTCAATAATATCAATTCCGACAATTGTTCCAATTAATCCAAGTATTCCGTAGGAAGCTACTAGAATTATTAGACCCAAAGCTCCTTGAACCATTTTATTTCTAGCTTCCGCTAATTTTCCAGCGTCACCACCGGCAGTAATCCACTGAATCGAGGCAATCAAGAAATAAATAACAAAAATTAATCCGCCAATAATTGTAAATAATCCTAGTATGTTGGAAATAATCAGGTCAAAATTTGCAAAAACTCCTTCTTGAGTTGTTCCTCCCTCAGTATATGCGTTAGATGGAGATTTAATTCCATCTCCGAATTGAGCGATTAATGTTGGTAAAAACATAATTTTATTATTTAGCTTTTTAATTAATTTTTATTATATACTAAAGCACTCCTTGTAGGCGAGGGTTAAGAAGAAAAGTAGCGTCTTTGAAAAATATAAGACCCATTAACCCCACAATTGTATAGGCAGACACTATTATAAGTAACCCGATCACACTATAAGTAATTTTATCTCTTACTTTGACATGAGTGTCTGCATTTCCGGCTCCAGAGATATATGCCAGACCAGCTCCTACAAAATTTGCAACCACAATGATGCCGCCAATTATTGCTCCAAAATTAAGCAATCTAGATAAAAATGAAAGAATACCAATTCCAGAAGTGCTGTTTAATTTTGCAATTGAGTCTGGGGCTTCTACTCCGCCAAGAACAGCTGAACCGCAATCTTCGTCAGTCAGTTGTCCGCCAACGCATTTCTTATTGTTGTAACACGCTTCTCCTCCAGAACACGGTCCTCCTGCGAAGATTTGCTTGGGAGTAAAGAGCATAACCAGAGAAAAAGATAAAGTTAAAAATATAACTAAGGATATGAATTTCTGTTGTTTTAAAAAATTAAACATATCTATACTCCAATAGCTGTAATTGTGGGATTAATAAGATAAGAAGCGTCTCCAAAGAATATCAATCCAATCAATCCAGCAAAAGTATAAGCACTTACAATAATGAGCAAGCCAGTTATGCTCATTGTTAAAATATTATTAACTTTTTGGTGGCTATCTGCTTTTCCTCCACTAGATAAATATATATATGCAGCATAAATGAGGTTTACGGCTACCCAAATACTGGCAACCACAGTTACTATTTGGAGTAATCTAGAAACCATGAGGAGAATACCAATATTTTCAATTCCTCCAGTTTCAATATTTGTTGTGCCAACACCAGCTGGAGGGTTAATATTGCCTATGAGTTCGTCAAACTCACCTTGAGCAAAAACAGGTTTAATTAAATTAAAAATTTTCATGATTAGTTATTTACTGCTACTCCAGGTATATTAATTCCAGTTAGTAAAGAGATAATTTGAACAATCCAGTATGCAGAAAACATTACTAAAAATCCAATAACAGTAGCAGTCATAATTTTTTTAGCGTCTTCAATACCATCTTTTCCTTTAGTAATAAATTTGAAGCCTGCAATAAATATCATCAGAAATATAACTACTCCAGATATCGGAATCATATTTCTAACAATAATTTGAACTAAAGTTGCTGGAGTATCATAGAGCTCGCTAACTTTTGAACTATCGCTAAGCTTGAGACAGTCTCCTAGATTTATCCCTCCAGTTTCACTCCCTGCTCCACAAGGATTTTCTTGCGCAAAAACTGTTGAAATTAACTTAAATGACATATGTAATGTTATTATATAGTATCTTGGCTTAGTAGGTAAACAAGATAAATATGGAAGACAAAATACTTTTAAGCAAGCTTAAGCAAGGAAATGTTAAAGCGGTCAACTATTGGTTTAATACTTATCACAGTAGGTTGTTAACTGTTGTGATCGGAAAAATTTCTCATAAGCAAGATTCAGAGGAAATAGTTCAACAAACATTTTTAAACTGTCTAAAGCACCTTCCTCTTTTTAGGGGTAAATCTAGCATTTGGACATGGATGAACTCTATTGCTAGGCATGAAATCGCAGATTACTTTAGAAAAAAGTATGCAAAAAAAGCTTTAAAAACAACACATCTCTCTGATCTTCTAATGATCGATGATATTGATGATTCTCAGGAAGTTTCACAGAAAGTAAGAGTAATTTTAAAAAAGATGAGAGGCAAATATGGAGAGCTTCTTATGTTGAAATATGTTGACAACAAAAAAGTTGCAGTTATTGCAAAAGATTTGGACAGAAGCATCAAATCAGTAGAATCAGATCTATTCCGTGCGAGGAATGAGTTTAGAGGTTTATGGGCTTTGGATGGTGCTGGAGAAGAGTAATGAAAAATGATTTTTTAAAAACATTACAGAAAGAAGCTAGGGTTCAAAAAAAGCTGAACGAGGAAAGAATCTTCCCAGAATTTTTTGATGGAATAACTTCTTTTATTGGAGTTTACTCTTGGCCCACACTGTTAGTTTTAGCATTAATTACGGCTTTATTTGTGGAATTTTTAAAATAAATAGCATGAAAAAAAGAAAAGTTTTTTTATCGACCACTTACTCACTAGGACAAATCTCTGTTGGTTTAGTTTTACACCCTTACCAGACAATGCAAGCTTTGGTTAGAGAAAAAATTTTTGTTTGGATGTCACTATTACCAAGTTTTGTTTTGATGATCATAACTTTGACATGGAAATCAATTATTGTTCCTCTCGTTCGGTTTCTTTTTTCTTGTTCGGAGTTACAAACGGCGGTTTTTAATTGCGACTGGCTTGGTTTCATGTCCAATTTAATTACTTTTTACTGTATTTTTTGGCAAATATTGTTATTTTATTTGTTGTTTAGATTTAGCTTTGCTTTTAGAAATGGAAAAAAATGACAATAAATAACGATGGCCAAAACAAGGATGCCTTGGATTTAGACAAAGTCATTTTAGTCAATTCAGAAGATCAGCGAATTGGAGAAATTGATAAACATCAAGTACATGAACATCCCGCAAAGCTTCATAGAGCTTCATCTGTTTGGTTAATTAATGATATTAATCAAGTTTTATTACAAAAAAGAAGCTCTAAAAAAATTGTTGGTGCTGGATGGTGGGGGAATGCTATTTGCGGCAATGTTAGACCAACAGAATCATATGAAGACTGCGCTTGGCGTAGATTAAGAGAAGAGATTGGGGTAGAGAGAAGGAGCAAAAACCCTTCAGTTTTTCTAAATTTAGAACCAATATATAAATTTTCATATCAAGCTTATTGCAATGAGAAGTATGGCGAACACGAGATAGATCAAGTCTATGTTGGAAGGTACGATGGTGATGTAATTATCAACAACGATGAGGTAAGCGAGTTTTTTTGGATTAATTTAGATGAGTTAATTGAGACAGCTGTTTCCAAACCAAGTCTCTCTGGTATTTTAATTGTTTCTCCAGGAGAAACAATGAGTATGAACTTGGAGCAACTAAAAGAGAGTACTGCTCCATTTGAATTTGAAATTGATGGAAAAAAAAAGTTGCTGGCTCCGTGGACTCGTATGATGCTTAATGACAAAAGACTTATTGAGGCTCTTCACAAGAGGGTGCTTTCATAATTTGCGTGTTTTTTTACTCTAATTACGACTAAGTAGTTATGTCTAGTAATTTTAGTTTATATATTAGAGATGAAAATCTTTCTGAAGTTAAAAAAGTAAAGAAGCGACAAAAGCTTGTTGATGATATTTCTGTTAGTGACCATTCTTACAAAGAATTGTTTAATGTTAATTTTCCAGTAGAGAGAGCAGGAAGTAGTAACTGCGAGAACATGATCGGCAGTGTAGAGATACCAGTTGGATTAGTTGGTCCAGTAAAGGTTAAAAATCTTGTTGGCGGCACTTTGAATGATAAAAAATCTATAGTTGATGGTATTTTTATTCCTCTAGCAACCACTGAAGGAGCATTGGTTGCTTCGATAAATAGAGGTTGCAAGGCTCTTAATCTATCTGACAATCTTTCTATTGTAATAAATAAAGTTGGAATGGCTCGCGCCTTGGTCTTTAAGTGCGAAAGTACGATTCAGGCTTATAAATTTATAGATTGGATGAAGGAAAATCAAAAAGCTTTTATTAGTTACTGTGAAAGCACGAGTAATCATTTAAAGTTTTTATCGTATCAATCATTTATTAGAGGCAGACACGTCTATCTTAGATTTAGCTTTGACACAGACGAAGCTATGGGAATGAACATGATAACCATAGCTCTTAAATACGCCTGGAACAAGATTAGAGAAAATCATCCTAAAGTAAAACTGCTTTCTTTATCTGGAAATGTTTGTACTGATAAAAAGGACTCTGTTCTTAACAGAATGTTTGGCAGAGGTTTTAATGTTGAACTGGAGGTTTTTCTTTCCAAAAAAATTCTTACTGATATTTTTGATGTTAATGCTAAAGATTTAGTAAAAAGTCACGTAGCTAAAAACCTAGTTGGAAGTAATGTTGCTGGCTCGATGGCTCAGAACATGCATGTTGCGAACGCTCTAGCAGCTTTTTATATTGCAACGGGTCAGGATCCGGCTCATGTAGTTGGGGGTAGTGAGGCATCAGTAACTTTTGAAGAAGATGGTGATGGGTTATATGCAGCGTTAACTTTGCCAACAATAAGTGTTGGTAGCGTTGGTGGCGGTACTTGGTTGCCAAAGCAAACTCAAGCAAGATCTCTAATTTTGTCAGGACAAAGTAGCGTAAGCTCTACAATTTTAGCTCTTTGCGCAGGCGTTGCTGCTTTGGCTGGTGAGATTTCTGGTCTTTCTGCTCTAACAAATCAGTCGCTAGCAAGTGCTCATCAAAAATTAGCCAGATGTAACACTACTCTTCGTGGAAAAACTGCAGATCTCAGTGAACAGAAATCTGGTCGTGGAAAAACCACTAATCTATAAAATGAATAATACAAATACATTAGGAATAGTTTCCTACGGCTCATATATTCCAGGTAATTTTATTGCTGGAAAAAAAATTGAAGAGGCCCAAGGAAAAATCGGTGCAAACATTTATAAATCATTAGGAGTATTCCAAAAAAGTGTGCCATTAATTGATGAAGATACCATTACTCTTTCTGTTAAGTCTGGCTTGCAAGTTTTTAAAAGATCAATAGAAAAAAAAGAGGATGTTGGCTGCTTATTTATTGGTAGCGAGAGTCATCCATATGCGGTTAAGCCAACTGGTACGGTGACAAAACAAGCGTTGGGACTTTCAGACAATCTAGCACTAGCAGATTTACAGTTTGCTTGTAAGGCAGGCACTCAAGCTTTACAAATTTGTTTTTCGTATGTTGGATCGGGTATGTCTAAAAATGGCCTAGCTATTGGATCAGATACTGCTCAATCAAGACAAGGAGATGTTCTTGAGTATACAGCAGGAGCAGGTTCAGCGGCATTTTTGGTTGGAAGAAAAAATATTTTAGCTAAATTATTAGGAACTACTTCAGTTGCTACAGACACACCGGATTTTTGGCGAAGACCTGAGATGAAGTATCCAGAACACGCAGGAAGATTCAGTGGTGAACCTGCATATTTTTATCACATTACTCTTGCGGCAAAAAAAATAATGAAAGAATTGAAGATGAAACCAGAAGATTCTGATTACTGTATTTTTCATACTCCCAACGCAAAATTTCCAAAGACAATTGCCAAAAGATTAGGTTTTACTTCTAAGCAGCTCGAACCAAGCCTGGTGGTGGATAAAATAGGCAACACTTATGCCGCAGCTAGTTTAGTCGCGCTAGCATCTGTCCTTGATGTAGCAAAAAAAGGACAAAAAATTTTGATGGTTTCATATGGATCTGGATCTGGAAGTGATGCGTTTGTGTTTGAAACTACAGATCTTTTGGAAAAAAAAAGAAAAAAATGGAGCGGATTTCTAAGAGATCAAATAAATAACATGAAAGAGATAAGTTACTATACTTACATAAAGAATACGGAATAAAAAAAATGAAAAAAAACACCGCAAAGAGAAATGAAACCCAAATGGGCGAATTAAAAATAGTGGGCTCATATGTTTCTGATCATTTTGGAGAGCTTTGGGATAAGTCTCTGAATGATTTGATTAAAGAAACAGTTTTGGGAGTTTTAAAAAGCGTTTCTAAGAGTAGCGATTTTGATCCAGAAGAGATAGAAGCTGTTTATATTGCCAATATGGCCTCTGGTCTTTTTAATAATCAGCTTCATTTGAATGCAGTTGTGAGTCAATTATTTAATCATTTTCCACCATCTATTAGAGTAGAAGGGGCTTGTGCATCTGGTAGTTTAGCGTTAATTGCCGCCCAAGATGCTCTTAATTCTGGAAGATTTAAAACAGTCTTGGTTCTTGGAGTAGAGAAGATGACAGATTTGAGCTCCAACGAGGCAACAAAAGTTTTATCTTCTGCATCTGATTATAATTTTGAGTATGGTAGTACCTTTCCAGCTCTTTATGCTTTATTGGCAAAAGCACACATGCACAAATATGGAACAACTAGGGATCAACTTTCTTCGGTTTCGGTTAAAAATCATAGGCACGCCCTAGATAACTCAAAAGCACACTTTAAAAAGTTATTTACTTTAGAACAAGTAAATAAAAGTGCAATGGTAGCAGATCCTCTTAGATTACTCGATTGTTCTCCGGTTTCTGATGGAGCCAGCGCCGTAATTTTGAGCACAAAAAAGAACAGCGGTAAAATTAGTTATAAAAATAAACCAAAAATAATTGGTTTTGGTCACGCTCAAGATTCTCTTGATTTGGCGAGCAGAAAGAGTCTGACAAGTTTAAGTGCTACTAAAAATGCTGCCAAAATTGCTTTCAAGCAAGCCGGAATTACTCCCAAGGATATCAAGGTTGCCGAAGTTCATGATTGTTTTACAATCGCAGAAATATTAGCGATAGAGGATCTGGGGTTTTTTAAGAAAGGCGCTGGTGGTCAAGCAACGCTTGATGGAGAGACCACGTTTGGAGGGAAAATCGTGATCAATCCTTCTGGAGGATTAAAAGCTTGTGGTCATCCTGTTGGAGCTACTGGAGTTAAGCAGGTTGCATACTTGGCAGAATTGCTAGAATTTGGCTCTGAGAAGAGCAAAAATATGATTGGAAAATACGCATTAACTCATAACGTTGGTGGTAGCGGCGCAACAGTAGTAGTTCATATTTTGGAGAAATAATATACCCGAAGGGCATAAATGAAACTCAATCCCGCAAGCTACTGGCGACATAATAAAAACTGGAATAACTTTGTAGGAAAAACTGGTGAAGTTATATTTGTTACAAAAATTGAGGTTACATCTCCAGAATTTCAATCTTTTTTACCTTATTGTTTTGCAATTGTTGAGATGGAGGGAGAAAGATATGAATTTATGAGTGAAAAAGGAGCTAGTCTTAAAAAAGGTGACAAAGTAGAGTTTGTTTTGAGAAAAACTAGTGAATCTGACAATGCATCACTTATAAATTATGGAATCAAGCTAGTATTAAAGAAAGATGTTTAGATTGCATGTTTGAGAAGCTTTTTTACGACTAATAATATATGAGTAACAAAAAATTTTTCTCATCAGGAAAAGTAATTTTAAGCGGCGAACATAGTGTGGTTTATGGAGAGCCGGCACTAGTTTCTGCTATAGATTTAGGGGTTGAGGCTTTTGTTAGCAATAGCAAAGTGTATTTTAATCCTCCTAAAAACAAAAATTACTTACAAAATATTTTTAAGATATTTAAAGAAAAATACGATGACAAAAAATTAAATCTAGATGATCTTGTAGTGTTAATTAATTCGAATTTACCAGAAAAATCAGGGCTGGGTTCGTCAGCTGCCGTTGCTCATGCAGTTATTTTATGTTTAACAGATTTTTTTAAAATTAAAATTTCTCTAGATGAAATCTATAAATTAGTTCAAGAAGCTGAAAGCTATATCCATGGAGTTTCGAGTGGAATTGATCCCTCAGCTGTAGTGTTTGGTGGAGTTCAAGTTTTTAAAAATGGTGTTAGAAAAAAACTTAATGGCATTGCTAAACTCGATTTTACTCTTGTTAATTCTGGGGATGTCGCAGAGACCACTGGAGAAATGATAGATCTCGTTAGATCAAAAGTAGAGACTGACGGCAGGTTTTCAAATATAATCAAAAAGATTGGAGTAGTCACAAGTGACTTGATCAAGAGTATTAATGCAAATAACTTTGATCCAAAGTTATTGACTCAAAACCAAAGATTGCTAGAAGAATTAGGGGTAGTAGGAGAAAAAGCAAAAAAAATAGTCAAAGAAATTGAATCTTTGGGAGGATTTGTAAAAATTACTGGAGCTGGTGGAGTTATAAATGGTTCTGGTTGGCTGTTAGCTTATCATTCAGATAAAAAGGTATTAAACTCATTTTTGACAGAAAATACTATAGAAAACTACAGGATTGAGGTAAAATAAGCGTTTTGATCAAAAAAACTATGACAAAAAATAATATTAAACAAATTACCGCATCTGCTCCTGGAAAATTAATGTTGTCTGTTGGGTACGCCGTTGTTCACGGCAGACCAACTATTGTCACAGCAGTTGATCAGCGACTTTATGCAACAGTAATGAAGAATGGTGTGGATGTGTTTCATCTTGATGCGCCAGATCTTGGATTGACAGCATATACCAAAACCATTGCTGATTTAGGAACCAAAGAGTTGCCAAAAGCAGTGAGATTTATTGAGATTTTATACAAAAACTTTTTAGAAGATCATCCTCAGAAAGAAGGAATTATTGTTACCACTAAAAGTGACTTTTCCAGTTTTTATGGTTTTGGATCAAGCAGTGCTGTGACGGTAGCTTTTGCAAAAGCTCTAACAACTTTGTATGACATTAAACTGACAAATAACGAACTCTTTGATCTTTGTTATAAGGCAGTCTTAGATGTACAAGGCGTTGGTTCTGGTTTTGATTTAGCCGCAGCAATTTGGGGAGGAACTCTTTATTTTGTTTCCCCAGCTAAAGTAGTAAGGCCAATTGATCTTACTGAATTACCAATTGTGATTGCATATTCTGGAATGAAGGCTGATACTCCGACTTTAGTTAGAATAGTAGACAATATGTTGGAAGAAAATCCAAGCAAGATAAATCAAATTTTTGATGGAATTGGGAAAGTTGCAGATGATTTTATTAAGCCAGTGGAAAAGCAAGACTGGAAAAAAGTTGGAGAACTTTTTGACAAGTCTCAAGGGTTTTCTAGAGATTTAAAAGTTAGTAATAGCAAGATTGAAAAATTAGTTACAGCTGCCAAAAATGCTGGAGCATATGGAGCAACATCTTCTGGTGCTGCTGGAGGAGACTGTGTTTTAGCTATAGTAAATGAAAGCAGTCGCAAGGATGTTGAGCAAGCAATGGTTCAGGCTGGAGGAAAAATTATCAATGTTACTTTAAATTCTCCTGGAGTTAGAATAGAAGAAAATTAGTTTATGAACAACAAAAATGTCTCGAGAAAATCAACGGTTAAGGCTTCTAGCGATATAGCCTTAATAAAGTATTGGGGAAAAAAGGATGAAGTTTTACGACTTCCAGAAAATGGTAGTGTTTCAATAAAATTAGATGGTTTAGATACTGTTACATCAGTTGAGTTTGGCAAAGATTTTAAATCTGATGAATTATCTATTGATGGCAAGAATATTGAAATAAATTCTATAGAAGCTAAAAGAGTTATTAAACACTTAGATAGAATTAGGGGCTTAGCAAAAGAAAAAGGATTAGTTGGATATAACCAGTTTGCAAAAGTTGTGTCTAAAAATTCATTTCCTAAGAGCACGGGGCTTTCAAGTTCTGGCTCTGGAATGACTGCTTTAACATATGCAGCTGCAAAAGCTATTGGTCTAGAGCTAAGTGAAAAAGAGTTAAGCATATTGAGTCGTCAAGCTTCTGGCACTGCTTGTAGGTGTGCAGTGGGTGGATTTGTGGAGTGGCTAGATGGAGATACTTCCGACACCTCATACTCAAAAACTATTTTTAAAAAAGATTACTGGGATATTAGAGACATTGTTGCTGTAGTTGATTATGGAAAGAAGAAAATATCTTCAACAGAAGGTCACACGACAGCTGGATCAAGTGTCTTCTTTGAAATAAGGCAGAAAAATATTAAACAGAAAATTGAGGATGTTAAAAAATTTATAGAAAAAAAGGATTTTTCTTCACTTGGATCTTTGGTTGAAGCAGAGTGCTTGGAATTTCACAGCATTTTATTAACTAGTAATCCACCTTTAGTGCTTTGGTATCCAGGAACAATGCAGGTCATTCAAGAGGTTCAAAAAATGCGAACTGAAGGAATTGAGTGCTACTTTACAATTAACACAGGGTTTAATGTTCATGTTTTAACACTTCCAGAATTTGAGAAACAAGTCCAAAAGCGATTATCTAATCTAAGTTTGGTGAAAGAAACCTTAGTGGCAAAAGTTGGGGGTAAGCCAGAATATTTAAAGGAATAATTAGATATATAAAAATTATGAAAAACAACAATCCGCCAAAACATATTGCAATCATTTGTGATGGAAATAGAACCTGGGCTAGAAAGAGAGGCCTCAAGGTTTTTATGGGTCATGAAAAAGCAGTCAATGAGGTCTTTGAAAACTTAATCAATCGCAGTATTGAGCTGGGATTGGAGTACTTAACTTTTTGGATATTTAGTACTGAAAACTGGAAAAGAGACAAGATAGAAGTAGATTTTTTGATGAATTTATTTAGAAAAATATTTGATGAAAGACTTGATGAATGGAGTAAAAAAGGTATTAGAATTAAAATGATAGGCGATATTAATGGCTTTGATAATGATATTCAAGAAAGAATTATTAATGGCGAAGAAAAAACCAAAAATAATGTTTTAAAGAGTACCGGTAAAAATTTTACTGTTACTTTGGCAATGAACTATGGTGGCCGAGATGAACTTAAAAGGGCAGTGCAAAAAATTGCAAAAAAAGTAGCTAGTGGAAAATTAAAACCTGAAGAAATTAGCGAAAAAGTTATTGCAAAACATTTGGACACAAACTATATGCCGGATCCGGAAGTTATTGTTAGAACGGGAGAGGATAATACTAGGTTATCTGGTTTTATGTCTTGGCAACATCAGTATGCAGAAATTATTTTTCCAGGATTTAATTTTCCAGAATTTACCGCTGAGAAACTAGACGAGGTTTTAGAAGAATTTTATTCCAGAAACAGGCGTTTTGGAGGGTAGTTTCTTGATGATTATAAAATTTTAATTCTGAAGACCAGCTCAATAATTTGTGCCATCCAGTAGGTTGAGAAGAGAAGAATAAATCCAATAATTGCAGCAGTAACTCTATTTTTTCCCGCCTCCATTCCTTCTTTACTTGATGCGCTAGTGATCATTTCAAATCCACCCCAACTAATTAAAAGGAACAATATCATTCCTGCCAGCGGAAACAAGAAATTTAGTAGCCTAGTAATAATGCCCCCAGGAGATGATAGTTGGTCAGCAACAGGGGAACCTGCTATTTTTAAAGGATTTAGATCATCAAATGTCTCTGAATCAAGCCCTTCCGTGATATCTATGGAAGGTTCGAGGTTTTCTGGTTCATTACTACTCCAGCACCTATCTGAAGTTCCACTGCTGTTGCTCATTACCCATCCACAACAAATTTTATCTCTACCATAGTCTTTAAAATTATTTTCCCCACTTTCACAGGTACAGTTATATTGTTTTTCTGTGGTTATATAGTAGAAGGTTCCACAAGTAACATTTTTTGCGGCCAGAGCTTGCTTTGGAGACAGAAGAAATACGGCGGCGAATAGTAATGTTGGAATAAAGCTGAAGAAATATTTTTTCATATGTTTATCCTCCAAATCCTGGAATTTTCAGTACTGACCATCCAATAAATTGAAGCATTGCTACTGAAAATATTACAAATAGTAAACCTATAACCGAGGACGTCATCATCTCTTTTGCGTTCTTCACTCTTTCTGGGCTTCCTTGAGAGGTGCTAAATATAAATCCCGCAGCTAAGAATGTAATAAGGGCTATTCCCCCTCCAATACCAAGTCCTAAATTTATTACGCTCCTAATTATCACTTTTGGATCTCTTTTAATACAGCCAATTGCTGTCCATATTCCTGCTCTGCCATTAATTCCTCCTGCACATTCAATGCATTTAGCTCGTAGATCTGATTGTGCTTTGGGAATTTGACTACAGAGATCAAATATGTCAGGACCAAGAGACTCAGGACCCAAAATTGGTTTCTCTTCACATTGCTCTGGACCACAACCATTTTGTGTGGATAGTTTAACTTTGCAGTTAGGAAAATCTGTATTAGATCCAACTCTTTGTTCTACATATATCAAATAATCAGTTTGAACACTACTTGAATTTGGAGTAAATGACATTGTTGCATATCCATCAGTGGCAGTACTACCATTTCCATCCCACTCTCCTCCCCCTAGTTGATCAATTCTTAGGCCAACTTTTCCATTCCAAGGTTTTCCTTCACTGTCTTTTAAATCGTGAACAATTAATGTTATGGATTCTCCATTAATAAAACAAGCATTTTGGGAGTTATTTTGATAGCAAGATTCTCCATTTCTATTTTGAAATAATTCAACCTTACTACAACTCGTTCCTGGAGTAACTGATTTTTCCACTCCAAATTTACCGACATCACATTGATTATTGACTCCTGACCACACTAGGTCTACAAATCTATCTTGTCCTCCATCTCCATATTTTAGTGCTCTTTCGGTAGTTATTGTCCAAGTAACAACTTTATTATCTACCGAAACACATCCATCATTGTTGCATGATGATTGATTTTCAATTATCAAAAAATTAGGACTTGTAGCTACATCAATGCCAATAATGCCTGTTTCTACCGTAAGATGATAAGTTTTGCTTAGATCAAAATTAGAAGATAGATCAATAGTAATAGTGTGAGAAGTTGTTGTTGGATATCCTGCAATCATCTTATCGGTTCCGTTAGTTGGAACACCACAAGAGCCTCCTGTACTTGCTTGAATGAAGCTTAATTGAGAAACTACATGAAACCCAAAAACAAAGATAATCAAAATTTCGAGTATTTTTTTCATTTAGTAGGTGATCATTTTTTTGTACAGAATACAAATTTTATTGTACTGTAACATAAGCCGAGTTGCCAGAGCTTATTTGTAATTATTGCTAACCCACTATAAAACTCTTCGAGAGTTAGATACAATTGATTAACGTTACTTGCGTTGAACACTTATGAGCAAAACACAATTTACTTCATCTACTGTTAAGTTTTTGTTGTTATTTGTGTTTATTGTGGTTTTTGGCGCTAGCTTAAATAAGCAATTATTTCAAAAAATTTCTACTTTTCAGGTGAGTGCAGATGAAATTGATGATCTTCAAAGACAGATTGACGAACTAGAGCATCTCAGGAAACTTTCTGAAGATGCCAACAAAACAAACGAAGCAACTCTTAGTTCTCTTGAGACCAGAATTAAGAACGCAAGATATTCTATTCAAGTTGCACGAAATGAAGCAGCCGCACTATCAATAACAATTGATGATCGCGAGGTTGATTTGGCCCTTCAGTATCAAATTTTTTCCAAGAGAATTGCTCAGCAGTACAAAAGAATCAGAACCTTTTCTCCAATAATGGCGATTTTAGCCAGTGACAATGCAGCAGATTTGACAAAAGACCTTGCTTATAGAGACTCGGTAAAAAATCAAGACAATCAATTTATTAGAGCAATAGGGGAAGATATTGTGAAACTTCAGGCCGACAAAAAAAAGTTAGAGTCAGATCAAGTTACATTGGCGACACTAGAAAAACAACTAGATGAGCAGGCATCTTTCTTTAAAGTGGAAATTGGCAAGGCAAAAGATTATCAGCAGAATTTGTCTGGGCAAATTGCCTCTTTGAGTGCTAGACAAAAAGAAATTTTAAGTGAAAAATCTGGAACTTTTCAGACTACAGTAGGAGATGTACCACCGGCGGACAATCCCGCCAGTAGACCAGATTATAATCCAGGATTTTCACCTGCTTTTGCTGTTTTTAGTTTCGGAGCACCTCATTTTAAAGGTTTGAGTCAGTATGGTGCTTATGGCAGAGCAAAAGAAAATCAATCTGCAGAAGAAATTTTAAAAGCCTATTATGGGAATGGAATTGAAATTAAAAAAGATTATCCAAATGAAACTATTGTATTGGGAAGATATGTTAATGGTAGCTTAGTTTGCGATCAAGGATCAGTTGATCTGGAAACTTATGCAAATAGAATATATGAAGTTCCCGGTTCTTGGGCTGATGATGGAGGAATGGAAGCATTAAAAGCGCAAGCTGTTGCAGCAAAAAGTTATGCTTTAGCAACTGTAAAAAACAGGGGATGTATCTGTATGACTGAAAGTTGTCAAGTTTATAAACCAGTTAACAAAGGAGGAAATTGGGAGCAAGCAGTAAACGCTACTTCTGGTTGGGTTATGATGGCTAATGGAAGTCCACTTTGGGCTCAATATGCTGCTAGTTCTGGCGGATATCAAGAATCATATTCATCTAGTTTCAATTCTGGATATAGTACTCCCGCATTTTGGGATACTAAAGATGGCCAAAGTGGTTGGACTAGTCAGGCTTATGAAAAAATTGCAGGCAGTCCTTGGTTTTACAAGGCTTGGTATAAAAAACGCAGCGGTGATAGTTGTGGCAGTAGTCATCCTTGGTTAACAAGTAGAGAAATGGCAGATATTATTAATGCTTGGGTAGTGTTAGTTGATCATGGACAAAGTGATGATCGAGTTGGAGCAATCGGTCCTTGTTGGGGAGGCAATCCTTATTCAATTGATGAATTAAAAAATAAAGCCGCTAGTTTAGGGAAAAGTTATTCAAATGTTACAGGAGTATCAGTGACTTATGGAAATAATGGAGTGACCGCAAATGTAACTTTTCAAGCAGATGGTGATTCTGTGACAATAAATGGTAACGATTTTTATAAAGTTTTTAATATTAGAGCTCCTGGAGCAGTATCTCTTAAGAGTGGTCTTTTTAATATTGAAAAGAAATAGAGATTAAAAATAGGGGCAACTACCATCTTACGTCTGTTTATAGAACTCTAAATCAGGAATATGCTGGAAATGTTTTTTATTTAAAGTTAAAAATTGGCAGTTATTAAAAATGCAAGTTGCAGCAATTGCAGAGTCTGCGAATTCGATAGGATCTTTTAAGTCTCTAGCAATTTCTCCTGCCTTTTGTGCAACTTGTAAATTATATTCAAAAATTTTAAGTGGAGAAAGAACTGCGAGAAGCTCAGTCATTTTTTGTTGATCTTTAGTACTTCTGCCTTCAAACAGTTCTTGAATTGTAATAATTGAGATAGCTAAATAGTCTTTTCCCTCAGCATCATTGATTTTTTCCAAATGTGATTTTGATCCCGGTTTTTGTCTCAAGTGATCAATAATAATATTTGTGTCTAGAATTACCATGGTTTTTTTCTTGTTTTAGAAGCTTCAAGTTCGAATTCTCTTTTTTTCTTTTCTGTTTTTGAATCAATATTATTTGCATCGAGAAGGTCCTTTCTCCATGCTCCAGCTGTTTTTTCTAGGGTTTTTGCGTACATACTCTCTCCAGCAATTTCTGGGATTACTTTTTCTATTGGTTGAATAAAAAGTCCAGTTTTTTGTAAAATAATATTTAAAGTAACTTCACTATTAATGCCAAGCAGTTCTCTATATTCTTGTGGAATTACGAGTTGCCCTTTAGAATTTGTGTGTGCTAGTTTTCCTATTTTCATACTAGTAGTATTTTATTACTAATATGACTTATTGTAAAGTAATAGTTTTATTTTTTTGACTTAGATTTACAACAAAAGAAGTATGCAAACTAAAAGCGCTAGAGGCTCAAATTGTAATTTCCACATCACCTTCTGCAAATTTGTGAATTAAGGTGCTGAGCAAAGTCTGGTACGGAATATTATTATCTTTGGCTCTTGCTCTAACTTTGGCTAAATCTAAGTTGTTTATCCTGATGTTAATTCGCCTTGAAGTTTTAAGAGTTATGTGTTTTTCGGCTATTTTGGCAAAAAACTCTTGTTCTTCTTTGGAGATTCCTTTTGGTTTCCAATCATCGGGAATAGAGTCTTCAATTTCTTGTTCGTAGCTATCTAGAACTAGGCCATCAAATGGATCAAATTTTTTGCTTTTCATTTTTTACTTCCTTTCTAGTTTAAATTGATTTGTAAATTTTCTACTAGGATATATGGTTTTTAGAAAAATTTCCTTTTTATTTTCGTCTATTACATAAGGTACGACAAAAATATGTTTGTCTAGTTTAAGTAGAAACATAAACTGATTTGGATATTTTTTGATATTAGAATGTTCAACACTTTCGACTAACTTTTTGTTTTTAATTGAGTCAATAACTTCATCAAAATTAATTCCTCTTGATGTTTTAAGTAATTGATTTTTTTCTTCATTAAAATTAATCGAGTAATTCACTAATTCACTATAAAGTATCTGCATAATATTGTCAATCTTTTAGATGTACAATTTGAAGAATAATGCATTCAAATTTTTTTTTATTGTGTATCAAAATTCTTGCATTAACTGTGGTAAATTAAAATGTTATAGTAACCTCAACTATGATCATTACAGGTCTCGCTCTTCAGAATCTCCGTTCTCATAAGAATTTTAATTTGAAGTTTTTAAATAAAACGACAATCATTGTTGGTGATAATGCTATGGGTAAGACCAGCATAATTGAGGCACTCTCGCTTCTCTCAACGGGAAATAGCTTTAGGGCAGGTAGGATAGAGGAGATGATTAATTTTGATGCAGATTTAGCAAGAGTTAAGGGAATTATTACCTACGATGATGATGAGAATGATGAAATTGAAGTTATTTTAACTCGTGGTGAAGTTAATGGAAAACGTACTCAGCACAGACTATTTTCTGTTAATGGAGTTAAGCGTAGAAAAAAAGATGCGGTTAGTAAATTTTATACAGTTGCTTTTAGACCAGAAGATATGAGATTAATAGAGGGTTCTCCTTCGCGAAGACGCAATTTTATCGATACTTTGCTACAAATGATGTATCCAGAATATGAGGCAGCTTTCAAAAATTATGAGCAAACACTCAAGAGAAGAAATAAATTATTACTACAAGTTCGTGAACGAGAGCAACCAAGAACAACTCTACAATACTGGAATGTAAACTTAGTTAGATATGGAGAAATCTTACAACGCTATAGAAAAGATTTTGTTGCTAGTTTTGCAAGAGTTGAGTTTCCGGTTAACTTTGAAATTGAGTATGATCCTTCAATAATCTCAGAAAAAAGAATCGATCAATATATCGATAGAGAAATTGCATCTGGTCACACTTTGGTTGGACCACATAAAGACGATATTATTGTTTTTTTAACACAAAATGGTAGGCGTTTGCGCTTAGATACTTTTGGTTCTAGAGGTCAGCAAAGGCTCGGAGTATTATGGCTAAAGTTTTGTGAGCTAGAATATATAGCGGCTACCGTGAGTAATCGCGGGGGTACAGGCAAAAGAACCTTACTACTACTTGATGATATTTTATCCGAGCTTGATGATGACAGTAAAGTGTTGGCGCTTAGTGTTTTAAAAAATTATCAATCAGTGATAACCACGACAGATGAAGGAGTTATTGAGGAGATTGAAAAAAATTCGAAGGATAGCGATATTATCAGGTTATAATAATGAAAGTGTGTAAATCTATTAAATATTTATGAGCATTTCAGACGAACTGTCTGTGCTCATTAAACTTTATATGTTTACACTTTGATAGGTATAAGGATTTTTGTGCATAAAGAAATTAAAAATTATCTCAACAACATCAAGCTTCCATCTGGCGATTCTCATAAGGGTCAAAATGGAAAGCTTTTAATAATTGGAGGTTCTGAGCTTTTTCATGCTGCCAGCAAATGGTCTTTAGATGTTGCTTCAAAGTTTGTTGATATGGTTTTTTATTCCTCAGTTCCTGATAACAATGACTTAATCCAGGAAGCAAAAGGTAGTTTTTGGAATGGAATAGTTGTTCCCCGCGGTGAGGTTGAAAATTATATTGATGAAGCAGATTGCATCTTAATTGGTCCTGGTATGGTTCGCGACCTGGAAACGAAAAAAATTATTGATGACTTGGTTGGAAAATATCCTAACAAAAAATGGGTTATAGATGCAGGTGCGCTTCAAGTTATTAATCCTAAATTAATAAATATTAATCACATTCTTACACCACACAAAAACGAGATGACTAGATTGAAGAGTTTGTTTGTAGATGTGGGCTTGAATATTGATGAGTTGAAGGCAACTATTTTGCTAAAAGGAAAAATTGATAAGGTGAGTTTTTTGGGCGAAAACAGTGGCGATGACGTTAGCGAAAGCGGTGAAAAAAATGATGGTGGTGGTAAAAATGGCGGCGAAAGTAAAACTAATCGCCAAACTATAGAAATCGAAGGTGGAAATGCGGGCATGACCAAAGGTGGCACCGGAGATTCTCTTGCAGGCTTGGTAGCTGCTCTTTACTGCACTCAAGATCAAGCAACATCTGCGGTAGTAGCTAGTTACATCAACAAAAAAGCCGGTGACGAACTATATAAATCTGTTGGTCCATACTTTAATACCTCAGATTTAGCAGAGATGATTCCCAAAGTATTCTGGAAATTGAAGAAAAGTATTTAATCCTCGCGTGTTAATCCTCGCATTGACATTCATACTACAATGTATATACTACGTAGTATGAATACAGTAATTAGTGTTAGAACCGACAAAGATGTGAAGAATGCAGCGCAGCAAGTTGCTAAAAGTATTGGAATTTCTTTAAGCACTATGATTAATGCATACTTACGTCAAGTTATTGTTACTGGACGGGTTGAATTTTATGTACCCGAACAAATGACACCTAAACTTGAGGGTCTCATAGCTCAAGTAGAATCCGAACTTAAATCTGGTCAAGTTAGCAAAAAATTTGATAATGCTAATGATTTCTTAGCTGATCTTAAAAAATAAAGTTTGCAATGACTATCCAGTATTCTTCTAAATTTAAAAAACAATACAAGAAATTACCTCAAAAATTTCAACAGCAGTTCGATGATCGTCTTCAGCTTTTTTTAACTAATCCAACTAATCACAAACTACGAATTCATCCATTGAAAGGTTCTTTTAAAGGATATTGGAGTATGAATATAAGTGGCGATCTAAGAGCACTTTATTTAAACAAAGGTGAAGAAGTGATTATTTTTGGATTAATTGGTACTCATAGTGAGCTATACGGTTAAAACTATGAGTATATAAGTCAGCGAGTATCTAGTTTTTATCTCTGCAAAATTTGCAGTAATAAGATATACTCTGTGCTTAGATGTATCAGCCAGAGTTCAAAATCACAAGCAATCTTCTTACTTATATTTCAAGAATTGAGTCTTCAAAGACTCTAATTGATCACTCTCCTTTGGTTCCAGCCTGGGACGCAAAATTTAGAGATGAAGCCTTTACTAGAACTGTTCACTACGGTACTAAAATTGAAGGAAATGATCTTACTAGAGAGCAAGCCCAACAAGTTGTCAGGATGGAAAATATTGTTGATACAGCTGAAATTTCAAAAAAAACCGGCATTCTGGCTAGAGATCGAGACATCCAAGAAGTCTTAAATTACAGGAATGTTATTTCATGGATTGATAAACAGAGAAGTGGAAACTTAAAAACTATCTTTACTGAGGATACTTTAAAAACAATTCATAAATTGACAGTTAGCAACTTAGTAGAAGATAAATACTCTGGAGTTTATAGAGATAAACAAGTAATTGTTAAGAGTGCGGTTAATGCAAAAATTGCCTATCGACCTCCAGTTTCAATGGAGATTCCATACTTAATTGAAGATTTCTTTGCTTGGGTTCATAGTGATGAATCCCAAAATATGCATCCAATTTTTAGAGCAGCAATTACTCATTATCAATTAGTTCACATTCATCCTTTTATTGAAGGTAATGGTCGTACTGCCAGGGCAATGGCGTCTTTAATGATGTATACCCTTGATTATGATTTTAAAAAATTCTTTTCAATAGAGCAGTATTTTGACAGTGATGTTGAAGCTTATTATCAAGCTTTATTATCAGTTCAGCAGAGTAAAACCAAAGATATGAGTTATTGGCTAGAATACTTTTGTTATGGTTTGGCAATTGAGATAGATAAAGTTAGACAACAAGTAATGAGATTATCAAAAGATCTAAAACTAAAAAAACAGCTTGGCAAACAAGTGGCTTTATCCGAGAGGCAGATAATCTTATTAGAACTTTTTCAGAATCAAGATGATGTTACATCCGATGACATGAAAATGGTTCTACCTAATATTTCAGTTGATACAATTTTACGTGATCTAAAAGATTTAATTGATAAAAAAGTTATCGAAAAACGCGGTGTTACCAAAGGTGTCCGATATAGGTTGGTAGATTGATTTCTTGATGTGTTAAACTAACTTATGTTGTTTAGAAAATTCTCAGAGTACCTCGAAAAATTAGAAAATACTCCATCTCGTTTGGAGATGATGTATCAACTTTCTGAGTTGTTTGATGTCTTGGAAGAAGATGAAGTATCTCAAGCAAGTTACTTGATGCAAGGCAGCTTAGTGCCTTTGTACCTGTCGTTGGAATTTCAACTTTCAGTTAAGATGGTCGTTAGATCATTGGCAAGATTAGAGTTAGATAGTAAAAAAGGAGCTACAGACGATGGTCAGGATGTTTCTAACATATCTGAAGCCAATCTTTTTGAAGAAATTGATCCTGAATTTAAAGAGCTCCCGCTAGATTCTTTAATTAAAAAAATAACAAAGCAGTACAAGCAAAGCGGCGACGTTGGTGATGTTACTAAAGAAATTGTTGTAAAATTTCGCCAAGTAAATGACTTGGAAAACGAGCTTTCAATTCTAGATGTCTACCAAAAATTAAAAGAAATAGCCTTAGACAATGGAGCTGGATCTCAAGACAGAAAAGTAAATAATCTATCAAAATTATTTATGAATTTAGATGAAGTTTCTTCAAAATTTGTTTCCAGAATGATTATTGGAAAGTTAAGGCTTGGGTTTTCTGCAATGACGATGCTCGATGCACTATCTTGGTCTACTCTTGGGAGCAAAGGACACAGAGATTTACTTGAAAATGCTTATCAAAAGAGAGCAGATGTTGGTGAATTAGCAAAGATATATATCAAAATAGCTCGTAGTCTTAAAAAAACAGACGACAACTTTTCTTCAATGCTAGCTTCTCAATTAAATAACAATTATTTAGTTAAAGTAGGAACGCCAGTTATCCCAGCACTTTGCCAAAGATTGAACTCTTCCGAAGAAATAATTGAAAAAATGGGAGAAGTTATTGCTGAGCCGAAGTACGATGGCTTAAGAATTCAAATTCATTACTCAAAAAACGGCTTTAATATTTTAGGTGAGAGTAGTTCGGTTAAAGCTAAGGCATTTACTAGAAATTTAGAAGATGTCACGCATATGTTCCCAGAACTTGAAACCGTAGCAAAAACTTTAAATTGTGATAACTGTATTTTAGATGCCGAAGCAATTGGCTATGATAATGAGACTGGAAAATTACTACCTTTCCAAGAAACAATTACTAGAAAACGTAAACATTTTGTTACTGAAGCTGCAAAAAAAGTACCCATAAGATTTTATGTATTTGACTGCTTATTTTTAAATAATGACTCTCTTTTAGAAAAAAAGTTGCAATCAAGAAAAGTCTCTCTGAGAGGTATTTTTGAAGACAATGAAACTATTAAGTATACAGAAACAATAGTAACGAGTGACCCGAAAGTTTTAAAGCAATTTCATGGCCAGCAATTAGGTGGAGGATTGGAAGGAGCGGTAATGAAGAAGCTTGATTCTGATTATAAAAGTGGGAGAAAAGGATGGCAGTGGGTTAAGATAAAAGAAGAAGAAGGGACATCGGGAAAACTCAAAGACACCTTAGACTTAGTTGTGATGGGCTACTATTTTGGAAGAGGCAAGCGCTCGCAGTTTGGAGTTGGTGCCTTTTTAGCAGGAGTTCTAAATGAGAGCCAAGAAGTTAAAACTATTGGGAAAGTTGGCACAGGTCTAACAGACGATCAGTTTAAGGATTTAAAAAAGCGTATAGATAAATTGGAAACTGATAAAAAACCAAGTAATTATGAGGTTGCAAAAATATTATTACCCGATGTTTGGCTACTTCCAGAATTGGTAGTGGAAATTGCTGCAGATGAGATAACTAAATCTCCAAGTCACACCGCTGGTGTTGCCCTTCGTTTTCCCAGACTTATTAAGTTTAGAGATGATAAAAACTGGACAGATGCAACAATGATTGATGAGTTAGATAAGTTTTAGTATTCTTTATTAAATCAGGGTATAATTAAATTCTATGAAAATTGTTGTTTTCGCTGATATGTTCTTGCCTCATGTTGATGGAGTTACCAATAGTTTGGTTCATCTAGTTAAGGAATATGAAAGACAAAATCATAGTGTTTTGGTAATTGCTCCAACAGCCAATGGAAGTAAAAAAATAAAACTTAAAGGAATAAGGATTATTTTTTTACCCTCAATTCCTGCAGTTGTTTATCCAGAACTGATGTTGGGTTTATTTTCTAGAGAACTCTTCAAAGAACTTCGAAGTTTTTCTCCAGATATTATTCACATAATTGGTCCTGGTCCAGTTGGAAGCATGGGTATTTTTTATTCAAAGTTAGTAAATATCAAGTCTGTGGCTGTTTTTCATGGTTACTTTATGGAACCAGAATATTTGAGTGTTATTGGAATTAAAAAACGAGGGGTTGAAGTGGCTCAGAAAATGTTGTGGAAATTAGCAAAAACTTTCTATGATCGTGCCGACGTAGTAGTTACTCCTTCAAATTTTGTAAAAAAAGATCTATTAAGCCATGATTTTTCAGGTCCAATTGAGGTTATTAATAATGCAGTCAATTTTTCTAATGTTGTTTTTGATCAAAAAGAACAAGATCGTTTTATCAAAAAGTATTCTCTTTCGGGATATAAGATAGCTTTGTATGTAGGTAGAGTCAGCATCGAAAAAAATATTGAGTTATTAATAAAGTGTTTTGCAAAAGTGAGTAAGAAAGTTCCAAATTCAAAACTTCTAATTGTTGGTGCCGGTCCAGATTTAGAGCGCTTACAAAATCTAACTTTTGATCTCAATCTTGAAAAATATGTGACTTTTGTTGGAGAGATTAAAAATTTAGATTTAGTTAAAAAAGGAATTTTTAAACTTGCAAAAGTATTTGTAACAGCCAGTCATAGTGAGGTCCAACCAGTTAGTATTATCGAGGCAATGAATTTTGGTCTTCCGATTGTTGCCGCTAAATCTAGAGGTCTTACAGAGATGATTAAAGAAAATGGCTATTTGGCAAATGGAGATAATGCCGACGATTTTTCAGAAAAAATTTCCAAGCTTTTGCTTAATGAAAAACTACAAGTAAAAATGTCTGAAAAATCTACTAAATTGGCAGAACAATACTCTCTTCCTGTTTCAGCAGAACAACACATTAATTTATATGAAAAATTAGTTAGTCAAAAAGAAAAAAGATCTATTGGTAAATTTTTGAAATCAAAAATGAGAAGATAAAAATCTATTCATCATTCTCGTGATACTGTGTTCCGCCCTTAACCTCATAGCCAAAATTGTTATTTTTAAAGTCTTTTCCTTGAATGTAATAACTGAAAGCCACTTTTGTGTTTTTTAAAATTAAATCTATAGCTCCCTCAGAATTAATTCTTCTAAGTGACAATAAATACTTTGGATTTTTAAGAATTTTAAATACGTATCCTTCGTCAAATAGTCTTTGTACAAAGATTACATCCTCCATAATTTTTTGCTTTTCATCAAAAGGAAATTTTTTAGCTAAACTGGTTTTTACTCCAATCATAGCCCCATAAGCAGCTTTCTTTTTGAGAATGCTATGAAGCAAGAGCCATGAATTACTCAATGTTTCTAAAATTTTATTCTCGTCAATTCTTACTAAAGTATTAAATACATCTATCGATTGATCTTTTGCTAGCTGATTCTTAATTTCCTCAATAAAAGATGAGCAAATTCTATTATCAGCATCCATAAAAATTATCCATTCTCCTTTGGCAAGCAGAATGCCAGTATTTCTTTGAAGACTAATATTTCTTACTTCAACAATTTTTGTTTTTATATCAATTTTTTTGGTAAATTTTATTGCGAGACTGACGGTTTTATCATCTGATTTACCATCAATGTGAATGACCTCAAAATTTTTGTAAGTTTGATTGCTTAAATCTTCTAACAAGCTTGGCAAATACCTTTCTTCATTCAGAGTGGGTATAACAATAGAGAAAAATGGCTCATTTTTCATATTATGTATTATAGCAGTGAGACTGCTACAATGTAGTAATCAAGATCGAAACTAATATATGAATATTGTTGTTGGATTAGGCAATCCTGGAGATGTCTACAAAAATACCCGACATAATGTTGGGTTTGAAATTGTTCAAAATCTGAGCGAAGTTCTTGGTGGCTCTGAGTTTTTACTCAAGAAAAAAATGCAATCGGAAGTTTGCAAGCTTGATCAAAATATTTTTGTTAAACCTCAAACCTTCATGAACGGATCTGGTTTTTCAGTGAGGGCAGTTTTAGACTATTACTTAAAAGATCATCAAGGAGATCATCAGAATCTTTATGTTATTCATGACGATCTAGATATTCCTCTTGGAGAGTTTAAAATTAAGTATGGCAGCGGTCCTGTTGGACACAATGGATTGATGTCAATATATCAACATTTGGGAACAAAGAATTTTTGGCATGTAAGGATAGGAATTGATACTAGGGAAGGGGATAGAACTATCTCTTCTCCAGTTTATGTTTTGCAAAAATTTAGCCCAAATGAAGCTCAAAAATTTAATTCAGTCAAAATTGAAGTAGTTAAACAATTAACAAATTTAATTAAGTAAAAAAATGCCTAGAACCGGATCCCACCATCTACATCTACCTCATATTACTTTTGATGATAGTAAAAATATGAAGTTGCTCTACGGAATTAGAGTAGTTAGAGATTTGGGCAATAAGATGGCGTTTTTTTTCTTGCCAATTTTTCTTTTTACTATTGGAAGTGAAACAAATATTTTATCATTTTTATCTATTTCTAATTTCCAAAGAGGAATGCTGGCTATATCTCTTTATTATGCTATCTATGGTGTAATGGGGTTTTTGGTTGCAATTCCAGCTGGAAAAGCGCTTGGAAAAGTTGGCTATCAGAAAAGTTTCGTTTTTTCATTCATGCTCAGAACGCTAACATTTATCAGTCTTTATTTATCAAAAGCCAACCCCTATTATTTATTGCTGGCGGTAGCGACAGACTCTATAGGCTCGCAATTTTTTTGGGGCGGATATTTTTCGCTTTTAACAAAATCTGTTTATAAAAAGAATATGGGCAAAGACTTAGGTTTATTGCAATTTTTACTTCAAATTGTAGCTGTTATTTCTCCTGCAATAAGTGGAGCTATTGCTTATGTTGTTGGCCTGGAGTATTTATTTTTAATAGGTGTAGTATTGACCCTTGTATCAGTAGTTTTAGCATTGATGATGGATGTAAAAACTCATAAAAATTCTATAAGTTTCAAACAATTTCTTAGTTGGATTAAAGAGCGTAGGTTTGTTCAATTAAGTTTTGCTTATTCTGGAAAATATATTAATGATAGCTTGATATATATATGGCCACTATATATATATTTTCTCTTAGGATCGGTCGATAGGGTTGGATATCTATATACCTTTTCTTTATTTCTAGCGATGTTTTTTACATTTTTTATTGGACAATATATTGATCACCATAGGAATAAAAGACCATTCTATTTATCTGGTGGCTTTATTTCATTTTTATGGTTTGCAAGAACTCAGGTTTTTAGTATTTGGAGTATTGCTTTAGTAGACATGTTCGACAGACTTGCTACGAATGTTTACTCTTTATTTTTTGATTCAATATTTATGAAGCGAGGAAAAGGTCATTCATCAGACGAATACTTTGTTTATTTAGAAATGGCTTTAAATATAACAAGGGTTTTATTCTGGTTATTATTCGGATTATTCTTTATTTACTTTTCTTCTTGGAACTCAATCTTTGTCTTTGCAGGAGTTGCTGTATTGGTAGGGTTACTAGTTAGTGATAAAAAATCAAAATATGTCTGATCAAAAAAAATCAGCTCAAACGCTTTTTGATCTTGATGAAGATAAAAAAAAAGATAAAACTAAAACCAAAAAGAAAACAGGATTTAGTGAGATAGGCAGCGTACTAGAAAAATATAATCTAGAGGATAAGGGTGGGTACATAACTCAAGAATTTCAAGACTATGGTTATAGACTTGCTGTTGAGTTAAACGACATGAGTCATAAAAGTTTATATATTAAAATGGCAAAAACCATTAATAGAGGTATTTTAGAAAGAGCATTATCATTTGTTACAGATGCAGATTCAGCAAAAAGCAAAGCAAGATTATTTATGTGGAAAATTAAACAACTTAAAGAAGAGAAAAAAAATGAAAATTAGACAGCGTTTTTTTATTGGACTACTTTTTCTTATTCTAGTTTTACTTGGCATCAATTATTTTATTAGACCTTTTGAAAAATATTTTGATGTAAAAGAAGAGGTGATAAAACAAGAAGAGCAGGCAGAGCCAGTTTCTTTAACTAGACAAGATATTTTAGATAGATTATCAACTGAAGAAAAAGTATCTCAAATGATTGCTCATCCAATAGTTATTGATGATTCACAGGCTGCTACGCCTTCTTCCAATATTTCAGAAACAGGATTCATCACTATTTTTGGAAGTAAAATTTCGTCAGCAAGTGCAAAACAAAAAATTACGGAAATTGAAAGTTTTTATAGAGATAATCTTCTATCGCCAAAGTTTGCTGTTGATCACGAAGGAGGAAGAGTCCAAAGATTGAGCGGTGAGGGGTACACGCTGCTTCCTTCCTGGAAAGAAGTTTGTGAGCTAGAAGACAGCGTTGAGTTGAAAAAGCTCTTAAAAACGTCTGCTAAAGAGCTCAGAGATACTGGTATTGATATTGTTTTAGCCCCTGTGTTGGATGTCGGTGATAATCAAATCTTAAAAGATAGGGTTTGCTCTGATTCTTATGCAGTGGTTGCAGATAGAGGTGTCGAATATGCTCTAGCATTTAATGATTTTGGAATCTTACCGGTATTAAAACACTTTCCAGGGATTGGGAGCATAACCAAAGATTTACATAATGACTTTGCTTTTGTTCAAGTTATCGACAATGATTCTAAATTATATAAATATGTAATTGAAGAATCTCTGAGAGTTGGAGTCATGATCTCTCATGCCGGTATTCTTAATCAAGATCCAGGAATACCATGCTCCTTGAGTAAGGATTGTGTGAGTGAATTGAAGAATGCATATCCCCAAATAATTATTTTTTCTGATGCCCTAGATATGAAGGCAGCAAGTTTTAATAAGGACAAAACTGATGAGGAAAAGAACTTAACTCAGATTTCAGCTGAGGCAGTTATTGCTGGAAACGAAGTATTGATTTATGGTCAGTCAGTTTCTGCTGAGGAGATAAAAAAAATAATTTTAAGTTTATCTGCAAAGTATGAAAAGGATGTAAATTTTAGTGAACTAGTTGATAAAGCAGTACTAAAAGTTATAGACTATAAATATACAGGAAGGCAGATTTGAAAACTAAACTCCAAATAATATTTATTCCTTTATTTTATTCTGGATTATTTTTTCTCACGAATTATCTTAATGGAAGAATTAACTATCTTGATTTAGCTCTTTTTACAGTGGGAGTAGTTTCAGGAATAGCTCTGATGAATTTAGATGAAACAGTTTTTTATAAATATTATATGGAGTCACGATCTGCAGAAAAGAAGCTAATTACCAGATCATTACTTTTTATAATTTCTCTTTTACCTATGGGATTATTTATTATTACTTCGACAGGAAGTGAATCTGGGATAGGCTTATTTTTAGGAATAATTACAGTGTTGTTATTGGAATTAATTACACATAGAAATAACATAGATTTATTTCATTCAAGATTCATGTCTCAGTTAAAAAGGAGATTAAGTATTCAAGAAATAAAATATTTTGTGGCGGGATTCACCTTTTTAACATTTATTTTTGTTTTACTTGCCTTTTTCTTTGGAAGATAATCATTTTTATGATAGCAGTTTTTCATACATACGGTTTGATTGTCGGTATAGCTATAGTTACAGCAATTACTTTAATTGAAAAACAGTATAAGAAATTGGGATATTCTGAAAATAATTTTTTGAGAATAATCACTTTCAGTTTAATTTTTGGAGTTATTGGCGCTCGACTATGGCATGTAGCTACAGACTTTTTTTTATATGATAATAATTTACGTGAAGTTTTTTTTATCTGGAATGGTGGATTAAGTATTTTTGGAGGAGTGTTGGGAGGGGTTTTTGGAGTCTATCTGACAACAAGACATTTTTCTGAGTTTCTTGATATAGCTGTTTTTGGTTTACCAATAGGACAAGCAATTGGAAGACTTGGAAACTATGTTAATCAGGAATTATATGGATTTCCAACTGGCGATTCAGTGCTTTCAATCTTTAAAATTTATATTTCTCCAGAAAATAGACTTCCAGGATATGAAAATGTTGAGTATTATCACCCAATATTTTTTTATGAAATGATCGCAATGATTGTGTTTAGCAGTGTCATATATTATTTGAGCTCAAAGAAGAAATTGCCAAAAATTGGAACGGGAAAATTGTTCTTAATCTATCTTTTGTATTATTCAACAGTCAGATTTTTGCTTGATTTTGTTAGGTTAGATAAAACAATGGTTAGTTGGTTAAATATTGGAGTTAACCAGATGGTATTATTAATTGTGGCTATCTTTTCGATTTGTCTGTTTTTTAAAAAAAGTAATAAATTAAAGATCATATTTGTCACAATTTTTATATTTATTACAGCTTCAGTTTTTGTTATGTCTAATTTACACAAACCAATCTCTCAAGAAACAAGATCTTTTAGTGAAGTTTCGGATAGGGAATTTGTTTCTATTATGATTGGCAATGAGACAGAGCTTAGAGTTGAAGTTGTGAATTCAAGCAACACAACACAACAAGGCCTAAGTGGTAGAGATAAAATTGGTAGCGATGGAATGTTATTTATCTTTCCAGAAAGTTATGAGAGAGTTTTTTGGATGTTTGACATGAAGTTTAATCTAGATATTGTCTGGATTAATGACGATAAGATAGTTGGCGTTACAAAAAATATTAAAAAACCAGCCCCCAACACTTCAAATCAAGATATTGAGCGAGTTTCAATAAATGAATACTCAAACAAAGTTCTGGAGCTTAATGCTGGAGATATTGAAAAGTACAAGATAGAAGTAGGTGATGTGGTTATCCTTAAATAAATGATATTATTATGTATGGTATTTTAACTATTATTTGTAACGCAAACTCAATTACGCAGATTTTAAAAAAATTATAAATCTTTGCTTCATCAGGTTTGCTTATACAAATACTAGTTAAAATTAAGATTTATACGTATGAACGACTCTGCCCAGCAACAACCAGTGACTCCAGTCTCAGATGATCCTGTCAGTATAGATCAAGCTAGTGGCGATCTAAACACATTTGGGGAAATTTTAGAAGAGATTGGATCAATTGCTCCTCAGTCAGTTGCCACGGCTATTAATCAATCGGCAGACACTTTAAATCCTGCGAATCCAGCCAGAACCTCCAAAGAAAAAATTGAATTTTCTTCAGCTCCAGACTCCACATCATTTGATGCAGGAACTGGTGCTCAGGCAGTAGAACATGAAAAACTTCCAGAAATACCAGTAGAAGTAGAGAGCTTTCTTCATAGAGTTGAAGATCATCAAGATCAAGCTCCTCAAGAAATTGTAATTGCAGACGGTACAGCTGAAACTACAAAGGCAAACTACCCATCGACCCCAGTAGTCGTACTTCCAATAACACAAGATGAAGAAAAAGAAGGTCAAAAGAAAAGTATCAAGTTTAGTTTTAAATGGTTGGTAGAGTGGAGCCACAAAGTGGTTAAATTATTTGCTGGAAAAGCAATTTATAAGGCTAGCAATAAAGTTAGAGAAGAGAGTTAAGAACACATAAGAAGGAAAGTTAATGTCGACAGGTGATTTTACAGCACAACTAGCATCGATATTCATGACCATAGTATTTTCCGTTCTATTTGCTGTAATTTTTGCTGTTTTTATTTATATGTTGTTTCAATGGTTTAAACATAGAAATAGAGAAAAAGTAGCATTGGAGTTTGTAACCTTACTTGTAAGAGTTCCAAAAGACAATGAAACTAAAATTGATGCAGCCGAACAGCTCTTTGCATCGCTTTATACTCTTAAAAAAAGTGGTTTCTTTGCCTGGACAAAAGCAGAAGATCTTTTTTCATTTGAATTGGTTGCGCTTCAAGAAGAAATTTCTTTTTATATGAACTGTCCAAGAAGAATTAGAGATTTGGTAGAAAAACAGATACATGGGGCATATCCAAATGCTGATATAAAAGAAACAGATGAGGTAAATATATTTAGTAAAAAAGGCAAAGTATCTTTTACATCTCTAAAGCTTGATAAGTCTTCATTTCTTCCAATAAAAATGTTTAAGGATTTGCCAACTGATGGTTTATCTTTATTAACTTCTGCTCTTTCAAAAATGGGTCCAGGCGAGGGAGCTGTTGTTCAGATTCTGCTTCAACCAGAGTCAAAAAGTTGGCAAAAGAAAGGACGAGCTTATATTTCTTCTCAGAAGAAGAGAGAGGCAGATCCTAAAAATGCTACTTATTCAAATGATCCAAAAGAAATGGAGATGATAACTCAAAAAGTAGAAAAACCAGGTTTTAGAGTTTCGATACGAGTTGTGGTGTCTGCTCAAGATGAGCATGCTTCTGATTCTCATTTAAGCAATATTGTAGGTGCTTTTGCTCAATATTCTTCTGCCTATAACTCATTTAAAAAACCAAAATTTATTTTAATGAAGCAACTCTTCATGATTGATTTTATTTATCGATATATGCCAATTTTTAGTATTGGTACTTTTATTTTAAATTCTGAAGAGCTTGCAACATTATTTCATTTGCCAAATAAGACTGTCGAGACTCATCACATTAGATACCTGAACGCAAAGAATGCCCCGGCTCCTCACAACATTCCAAAGGAAGGTTTACGACTTGGTAAATCAAATTATCGTGGTGAAATGAGAGAAGTTTTTATCGGAGATGATGATCGAAGAAGACATATGTACATAATTGGAAAGACTGGCACGGGTAAGTCTGAGTTCTTGAAAGAAATGATTCTACAGGATATTGAAGCTGGCAAAGGTGTTTGTGCTATTGATCCACATGGAGAATTTATTGAAGACATTCTAGAATTAATGCCTCCAGAAAGAGCCGACGATGTTATTTACTTTAATCCTTCAGATTTAGCCAGACCTATGGGCTTAAACATGATGGAGGCTGACTCAGAAGAACAGAGACACTTTGTTGTTGGTTCAATTATTGGATTAATGTATAAACTATATGATCCACACAGAACCGGAATCATTGGACCAAGATTTGAGCATGCTATTAGAAATGCAATGCTGACGATTATGTACAAGAAAGGTAGTACTTTCATTGAATTAGTTCGTATTTTGACAGATGTTAAATATGTTGATGAGATGTTGCCTTTAGTTCTTGATCCAGTGGTCAAGCGTTACTGGACTGATCAAATAGCGCAAACTTCTGATTTTCATAAGTCTGAAGTTTTGGATTATATTGTTTCTAAGTTTGGTCGTTTTGTGACCAATAAAACCATGCGTAATATTATTGGTCAACCAGAAAGCTCTTTTAATATTAGAAAAGCTATGGATGAGCAAAAAATTATTTTATGCAACCTTTCAAAAGGCGTTTTGGGAGAAGAAGATGCAAAGTTTTTGGGGCTGATTCTAGTACCAAAGGTGCTTACTGCAGCCATGAGTCGTCAGGATATACCGATGGAACAAAGGAAAGATTTTTTCTTGTATGTTGATGAGTTTCAGAACTATGCAACGGAAGATTTTGCAGTTATTTTGTCTGAGGCTCGTAAGTATAGACTCAATTTAATCGTGGCCAACCAATTTGTTAGTCAGATTGATGAAGATGTTAAAAATGCTGTTTTTGGTAATGTTGGCACAATGGTTGCATTTAGAGTAGGTGTTCCAGATGCTAACTTCTTGCAGCATGAGTTTGCTCCAGTCTTTAATGAGGGAGATTTAACTAATATTGAAAAATATCATGTTTACATAAAGACAATTGTTAAAAACGAACCAGTTCCTTCATTTAGTATGTCTCTTGCAAAAGATATGGATGCTATTAAGGCTAGAATGAATCCAAAGCAGGCAGAGATGATCAAAGATCTTTCTCGATTAAAGTATGGAAGAGACGTTGATATAGTTGAAGCTGAAATTCAGAGTAGAAGTAATCTTTAATTGAAAATAAATTAATGTTTCTGATACAAGTTCAATTACGCAGATTTTTCAAACATTGTAAATCTTCGCTCCATAAGACTTGTTTATAGAAACATTTATTTATTTTTTTTAAATATTCTCAAATCTGAATTCAACTTCAAAATGTTTCTATAAATTGTTGAATTCTTCGTAATCATTTACAACTGACTTGCAGTAAACATATTTTCCATACTCAAGAGCTCTTTCGTGAATTGGAGTTGAATCTTCAGTTGCTTCAATAGGGGATTGAAGAATTTTTGAGGTTCCTAGTATATTGTCAGCATGTTGTTTTACCTCCTGAGTTCGAGTAGATAGTTGTGACATTTCTTCTTCAACATTTTTAATTGTACTATCTAGATCTACATCAATTTTTTCTTTATTAATGTTTTGTGCTTGTTGAGCAATATTTTTTAGAGGAGTTTTATCTAAAACTTGAAGCGATGAGTTAAATAGTTTTTCTGTATCTCCAAAATAGTAGAACGTTGTGCCAGCGGCAAGAATCATGAATAAAATAAAGATCTTAGTTCTAAAAAAGTTCATAAAATTAGTATACAGCTTTTGATCATTCAATATTTATTTAAAATTTTCTAGTTGAAACAAGTTCAAAAAGTTCATATGTTTTAAAATCTATGTTCTGTTGCTTTATTCATATCTAAGAGCTTCAATAGGAGATAGTTTAGAGGCTCGTCTAGCTGGCGCTGCTCCAAAGATCAGGCCAACCAAAGTTGAAACGCCAAAGGCTAAGATCACAGCTTCAGGTGTTATCTTGGCTGGGAAATATACTTGAATAGCTAAGGTTCCCAAGAAAGCAATTAATAATCCAATTAATCCTCCCAAAACCGAGAGCACCGCTGCTTCTATTAAAAATTGAGTAAGAATTACTTTTGGAGTAGCTCCCAGAGCTTTTCTAAGACCAATTTCTCTAGTTCTTTCTGAGACAGAAACAAGCATTATATTCATAATACCAATTCCACCAACGAGCAGAGAAATTCCAGATATACCACCGAGGCCGATTGTTAATATTCCTAAGATTTCATTGATAGTATCCAGGATTTCAGACTGATCAAAAACTGAATATTCATCTTCGTCATATTTTTTTGCCATAGTTTTCTCGATTGCAGCAATACTTTCTGGGATGTTTTCGGCACTTTTGGTTTTTACCACAATTTCTAGAATTTTTTTTGAATCATATTGTTTGAACATGGTTTCTAGAGGAATAAATATATAAGTGTCTAAACTTGGTCCTCCAAATGAACCACCGGCTTCTTCTTGTACGCCTATAACTGTGAAAGTTTGATTACCTATTTTTACTTTTTTTCCAATTGGATCAATGCTTCCAAATAATTCTTCAGCTACCCCGTGTCCAATAGTAACAACTTTTTTCTTGGCATCATTTTCAATTTTGTCAAAAAATCTACCCTTGGCCATCTTTGTACTTGGTTGAGCAATAGGGTATTCATGAGTAGAGCCGATTACAGTAACAGGCTTATCTTTATCTCTATACGAAATATTATCTGTTTGAGTAGTAAATGGAACAACTATATCTACAAACTCTCTGATTTTTTTGATTTCTTTAACGTCGTCCATATCTAGCTTGCTATTTGCAAATGCATTCAATTGATTTTCTCTGCTAAAGCCACCACCTTCTCCAAAAGGATCTCCTGGAAAGACCAAAACTGTATTTGCACCCAACTCATCAAATTGGTCGGAAATGTAAGCCTGAAGTCCTGTGCCTATTGCGGTAAGCATCACCACTGAACCAACACCAATAATAACTCCCAACATAGTTAGAAATGATCTATATTTATTGATTAATATTGCTTTAATTGCAATTTTAAATGCGTTTAACATTACTATTTTTTAACCTTTTTAGTACGTGCTTTTTTAGTTTTGAAGTCTTTTATGATTTCTCCATCTTTAAAGATAATTTGTCTTTTAGCAAGTTGGGCAATTTCTTCTTCATGAGTAACCATGACAATCGTCTTACCTTCTTTATGAAGTTTCTGTAGTATCTCTATAATTTCATCTCCAGATTTTGAATCTAAATTTCCAGTTGGCTCGTCTGCAAAGATTATTGATGGATTATTGATTAAGGCGCGGGCAATAGCAACTCTTTGTTGTTGTCCTCCAGAAAGTTGAGCTGGACTATTATTAAGTCTGTCTCCTAAGCCAACTTTTTCAAGAATTTCTTTTGCTCTTTTCATTTGTTCTGTATGACTAACTCCACTGTAAACAAGGGGAAGAGCAACATTATCAAGAGCTGAAGTTCTTGCTAATAAGTTAAATTGTTGGAATATAAAACCAATCTCAATATTTCTAAGTTTGGCTCGTTCGATCTCATTATACAAGCTAACTTCTTTATTTTTTAGAAAAATTTGACCGCTAGTTGGTTCTGCTAGAATACTTGCAACTTGTAGGAAAGTTGATTTACCAGACCCAGACGGACCCATAATGGAAACAAAGTCACCGTCCTTAATTTCAACAGTCACATTATTAAGTGCTTTAATAAGATTATCACCTAATTGATAATGTTTAGAAACGTTTGATAATTTTAGCATCGCGTTACTGCTCTGGAACTACAATCTCATCGGATTCAGATAAGCCTTCTAGAACTTCCACAACGTCATCAGTCTCAAGGCCAATTTTTATCTCTCTTTCCTCTGACTGATTTTCTCCAGTTTTAACGTCTACAAATATTTTTGAATCTCTTTGAGTTGTTGAAATTGTTGGAATGGTTAGAACATCATCCTTAGTTTCTAAGATAATATTAATATCTCCATTCATTCCGATTCTTAACAAATTGCCATTAGCCATTTCTGTTAGTGGGAATTCGACGATAAAAGAAGTACCATTACTTGCTTCAGTGCTGGTGTAGGAGACATAACTGACAGTTGTTGATATTGTTTCTTCTGAGAATGAATCAAGGACTAATTCGGCGCTTTGACCTTCTAGAATATATGAAATATCAGATTCATCAACTGCGGCTCTAAATACTAGTGATTCAGGATTAACAATCTCAAAGTAGTCGGATGCAAGTAGCTGCACTCCGGTAACTGCTGTTGGAGATTTTGTTAAAATTCCTTCAAACGGGGCATAAAGTGCGGTATTTTTAATTGCAATATCTTGAACTTCAACATCTATAACAGTGTTGTCTAGATCCCATTGCTCTTTGTCTACAATTCTTCTCTCTGTTAGATCAAGATATTGATCTCTATTTGTATCCACTGTTTCTTCCCAGTCCCATCTTTCTTTCATGTATAGATTTAGATTTTTTTGAAGTGATTTGGCAAGAGCTGCACCATCTATTGTAGCTATAGTTTGCCACTTTTTTACAACATCGCCTTCTTGGGCACCTAGATAAACAACTTTTCCTCCTGCAATGAATCTAAGTCTAGCTTTTTCTTTTGCATCAATATGACCAGAGATTTCTAGGGTTTTAGTGATAGATTCTCTAGCTGGATGGGCGAAAGTTAGCTGGTCGTTGTTTTTGGCAGCATTAGAGCGTGTTACGAAGATGATAATCAATAAGACCACGATAGTGGCCCCAATAACAAGTTTCCATTTTTTCTTTATGTTATTAACTAAAATATTATATTTTTTTTTCATTATTTTTATTATGTAAAGTTTGATTATGAATCTTAATTATATCATCTTAAGATCAGGACGTTCCAATTGAAGTTGGGGTTTTGTGTTATATAATGAGTTTGCAAGCTTCTGCCAGCAGTTTGCAAAAGTGAGTCGATAGCTCAGCTGGTAGAGCGGTAAGCTTATACCTTACTGGTCGGGGGTTCGAGTCCCTCTCGACTCACAATAATATAATGGATTTTAATAGCAAAATATATTTAAATCAATAAAAGTGCTCCAACAAAAGTTAGCAGCATTCCAGCAATCTTATTTCCCAGCTTTCTCCGTTCATTAAGATATGTGTAGCCAAAAATTACGGTTAATATTACACTAGTTTTTTGAATTGGAACAATGATTGATGCCTGCCCTCCATTTTTATATGCAGTAAAAATAGTAATAGCTGATAATGAATAAAATATTCCAGCCAATAAAAGTTTCCCAATGATTTTAAGAGAAAAATAATACTTAACTTTTTTGATAGATTTTGGATTAAGCAGAATTATTCCAATCCCTGGCAGAGCAAAAGCAAGAAGCATATATGATGCGATGCTACTATATTTGCTAATTATGTAAGCGTCATTAGTAAAAGCCAATCCAAAGAGCATAGCTCCTAATAGAGCAAAAATGTGTCCTTTATTTATTTTCCACTTAGATCTTGTGTAATTTATAGATACAATTCCTATTATGATTAATAATATTCCTAATATGTTATTAATAGAGAGCTTCTCTTTCAAAAAGATCACTGCAGAGACAACTGACCAAACTACACTTGATGTAAGTATAACGGACACCTCAGAAACATCGGCTAATTTATAAGCTTTAAATATAAATAAACTTCCTAAGCTATAGAAAATTGTCATCAAAACAATATTTACCAAAACCGAAGATAGGTCGGGAAATTCAAATGTATTAGTTACCGCAACATATATTAAGAATAAAAAAGCAACTAATAATTGAAAAATAAAACCAAAAGCAAAGGGGTTGCTTTGCTCATTTTTTAAAAGCACTTTTTGAAGTAATTGTGTTATAGAACCTGTAACAGCACTAATAATGGCAAAAATAATCCAACTCATTTATACATTGTACTATGAACAAAAGATAATATTGTTGTGGACTAAGTATTTTTTTAATCCTGCCGGATTTTCACCGGCAAGATATTTATTATTTAAAGTAGTAAGAAGAGAGCAGTGCCAATTCCAAGTGTTGTAAGTCCAGCTTTCAGCCAATTGAGCCAATTCTCTGGGCCAGTTTCAGGCAGTGATCCTGGCAGGCTTGGTTGAGTGCCAGAGCTTCCAGTTATGGTGCAAGTAGTAGAATTTGTGTAAGATTCAAGTCTACATCTGTTAGATCCATCAGATGTAGTTACACAGATTTGGTTACTATTTGAGCAGTCTGAGTTGGTAATACAAATTTCGTTACAGCCAGCTTCTGTAGCGTCATTATTGTTACTAGGAAGCTTAGCAGCGCAGCTAGTAGAAATAGAATTTGATTCTAGTCTACATCTGTCACTTGTTGGTTCGCAGAACCAATTGCTATTAACATCAGAACATTGACTATCAACAGTACAAGAGTCATTGCAAGAAAGAGAGCCATCATTAGATGCTAATGATATTGCTCCAATACAATTAGTGTTTGACTCACAGGCTTCTCCAGTTCCACTTAAAGTTCCGTTTGATTTGCAGAATCCACCTGGGCCATAAATATTTGCAGAGTAAATAATACCAGTACTAAGTAATTCTTCTCTATCATGGCCTGTGGCAACTAAAAGATCAGCCATTTCTTTAAAGGTAGTGTCTCCGGAGAGAGTTCCATCAGTTAAAGTTGTGTCAGTGTCAAGAGGTGTCCAGCTGTCTCCAGTCCAGCCAGGTCCTTCAAAATTTCCGTGAAGTGTTAAATTTGCTTGAAATACAGGGTCTCCAGAATAAGTGAGGCTGTAAGTTAGCTTTGAATCTTCACTTGTAGTGGTTCCGTCAGTTAGCGTTCCAGTTAAATCGTCACAAGAAGCTGGGGTTGTTGCAACAGCTTCTTCACAAGTTATTGAGGTAGGATTAGCAATTAGTCTACATTTGCTACTAGTTGTATCACAGCTCCAACCAGCGTTAACGTCTGAGCATTCAGCATCAGTAGTGCATGCATCATTACAGGCAACTTGGTCTGAATTACATGCAGTGATTTCTTCTTCTGCAGCAACACAAACTCCAGATCCTCCCACTTCTGTTGCGATAATATCTCCAGAATCATCTACAATATTATCTTCTATTTTACAAACTAGTCCCTCTTCACATTTAGAGTTTGGTGTATTTGGTGGTAATGAGTTATTGCAAGGTTCACATCTTTTGGAAAGAATTGTTTCACAAGTTATTGAGGTTGGATTGTCTGTTAGCCTACATTTATTACTAGTTGCATCACAGCTCCAATCAGCATTAGCGTCTGAACATTCTGCATCAGTAGCACAGGTATCATTACATGTGAGAGCAACGGCTTCCTCACAAGTTATTGAGGTTGGATTTGTTGTCAGCCTACATTTATTACTAGTTGCATCACAGCTCCAATCAGCATTAGCGTCTGAACATTCTGCATCAGTAGCACAGGTATCATTACATGTGAGAGCAACGGCTTCCTCACAAGTTGCTGAGGTTGGATTATCTGATAATCTACATTTCTTACTAGTTGCATCACAAATCCAGTTGGTATTAATACTTGTACATTCTGAATTAGCATCACAGTTATCGTTACATGCCTCTGGTCCTGTAGGAACAGTGCAGGCTGTCATATTAGTAGTCCAGCTTGTTCCAGGACAACAGTACTGAGTACCACCGCAAGATTCAACTCTTCCAACAAAGCTAGCATTACAGATACTTTCTTCTGGTGATCCGTCAGCTTCTGGAGGGGTACAATTTCTTAGTATTCCATCACCGCTTGGACATTCTTCAGTACAACCTGAAGCTTGTTGTCTTAAGTCCTGGCTTTGTTGTGTTAAATAAAATCCAGCTCCAGAACCAAGTACAACAAACAATAGAACAATAACTCCAATAGCCATTTTTAAATTAAGCTTCTTTTTTGGTTTTGATTTTTCAGAATTGTTTTTATCATCTCCTGAGCCGCCGCCAGCGCCATCTTCTACAGTAATCGATCCATCTGCCTTAATGAGAGGCGTTTGTGTTGGGTCAGGAAATTTTGGTTTTGCTGGCACAACAGGAGCTGTGCTTATAGACTTGTTGGAGTGAGATATTGGACTTTCAGAATTACTCACAGGTTTCTCTGGTGAAGTATCAGTGAGTGGATCAGAAGACGTTGTCGTTGGATTAGCAGGAGGCAAAGATGAACCTGTCATAAAACTTCTATTTTGTTGTGCTGGATTGTGGGTTGGAAATGAAGGAGCAGCTGAGACAGGTCCTGCATTCTCTTCTTGATTAGTTGTTTTAATTGGATCTGTAGCTGCATTTATCATGTTTATTTTTTTCTTTATAAATCTACAATACTAATATTGAACATTAAAGGATACACCTTCCATAATACAAGGAAAAATCGGTATTAGTCAATCGAGGAATGACATTAAATGAATGATATTAGAGTAGTAAGAATAAAGCTGTTCCAACTCCCAGGGTAACCAATCCTGCTTTTAGCCAATTTAACCAGTCTTTAGGACCAGTTTCTGGTAGAACAGGTGGTAGTTCTGGTTGAACTGAAGCAAGAGGAACGGCACAAATGCTAGATTCTGGGTAATCTTCCAATCTACACTTGTTAGTGCCATCAGCAGTTGTAACGCACACATGACTACTATTAGAGCAGTTAGCGTTACTAGTACATACTTCATTACATCCTGGTGCTGGTGTAGGTGCTGGCGTAGGAGTTTGGGTAGGTGTAGGGGTAGGTGTAGGAGTTGTGGCCGGACTACAACTAGTGCTATCAAGGTTACTATCTAATCTACAGATTTTATTATCTCCAGAAGTATGACAAACATAATTATCATTAACTGTTTGGCAGTTAGCGTTGGTTTCGCAAGACTGGTTGCAAGCATATTCTTTCTCTTCAATATTTAATTTTAGTGGTAACTCGCAAACATGAGATGTCTCTTCATTGGTAGTTACTGTAGCAACATTATTGAGAGTGTCTCCAGAAGGATTGGCAATTACCTGAACCCTAAATTCAATAGTTTTTATTTCACTGTCTTCAATAACTCCATAATTAAGAGATACTTGTCTAGTATCTGAATCATACTCAATTCCAGCAGTATTTAGAGAATCTTCTATGAATATTAAGTCTTTAGGAAGTTCGTCAACAACAACAACATCTCCTGTTGTTACGCCATCTGCTTTAACAGATATTTTATAAACAAATTCTTGTCCGGCGCTAACTTTTTGATTAGCTAAAATCTCTGATCCATCAAAGTCTTCAAATGCTTCTTTTTCAATACATTGTGCTGTTCCAGCAGGTAAAATTGAGTGTTTAACGTCGCAACTACTTCCAGTTTCCAGAGGTTCTGCTTCTTCAGAATTAGAAGGATATACATAGACTAGGGCAGAGTTGGTAAGCTCGCCAATTTCAGGGTCATCAATTACTTTTACAACAAAACCTAATTTTACATCTTCATTATCCAATACACCCAAGTTAGCAAGAATAGTATTATTTCCTGCCTCATTTGTAATATATTGTTGACTGTCATCTAGAGCTCGTACAAACTCTAAGCCATCAGGTATCAGGTCGTATAGCTTAACATCGCCATTTGATCTATTAGTTGCACTAAGCGAAATATAATAAACGTATTCTTCACCTCTAGTTAAACTGCTACCAGCAGGAACAATTTTAGAAGTTGTATCTGCTGGATCACCGTCATACATTTCTTTACTAACACACTCAACATCTCCATTGAGAACATTAAATTTATAGCTACATTCAGACAAGGTGCTTATGTCATTATCAGTAACAATTCTTGCCGAATTAGTTGCTGAGAAATAAAATTCTGAATCAGAATCAAGCATGTCCTTTGGTTGTGTCACCACCTCCACCATAAATTCCACTTTTATAGTTTCATCTTTAGACATTCCATCTATGTCAAGCATAACGCTTTGGTAACCTGTAACTACATCGGTAGCTACTACAATGCCAGGAGTATTCTCAGGATCATCAACAAAAAGCAATCCTTTTGGTAAAACATCAAGAACTTCAATCGCCTCAGTAGTGTTTTCGGTTGCTGATATAGTTATACTAAATACGAACGTGTCTCCAACATTGAAAGATCCTGGATCAGGATATGAATAAGGGTAGCGATCTGGACCTGAAAAATGACTTTGAGCAATTTTACTATCACAGACAACGCTTCCTTTTGGAATTGAGAAGCTTGTTACACAATAATTATTGTCATCAGTGGTAGCCTTTGGTTTTGACTCTGGAGCATTAGGGGCGATTGGTTTGATTTCTTCACCTTTTTGAGCAACTTGTTTTTGTGAAATTAAAACACCTGTCGAAGCTACAGCTACAAAAAATAATAACCCAATAATTGCGAGTATATTTTTAAAGTTTTTCTTCTTTTTTGGAGTTGGAGTATTTTCAACCACACTATTATTGACTGCACTACCGGGATTAGGCATTTTTGTGTAGAAAGCTTGTGGTTGCGTGTTAATATTTTCCATTTTTATTAATTATTTTATTCAGTGAGCGTCACCCATTCTTGACATTCAGTGCTTAGACAGGCTCGGCATTGTACTATGTGAGTTAAATATTGATCAATCTGATATTCTAGTGAAGTTGCCGAAGATCCTGCTGGATTTATAGCACTACCATCAACTATTGTTCCATCTGGTTCAGTTACTCTAAATTCGAAGTTTGTTACTTGAGAATCTGGATCATCTGCAGCACATCTAAATTTAAGCACCATCCCAATTGAGAACGGATCGGTAGCAGGATTTAGTTCGTTGTCATTTACATCTAAAATTGCCACATCTTTACATATCGGTTCGTTTGGTATAACTGCAGGTTCACAAGTTGTTGATTCTAAATTAGCTGCCAGCCTACATCTGCTACTTGTTGCATCACAAACCCAACCAGAATTGACACTCGAACATTGGGTATTTGAAGAGCAAGAATCATTACAGACCAAAGCAGGAGGAGGTGTTGGTGTTGGAGGAGGCGTTGGCTCATTTGGCGGATCAGGTATATCATCATCACACGATGATCCATCACAAACTAAATTAGCAACACCACACATTCCATCACAACTGTCTCCTACGACTCCAATCCAAGCGTTTCCACATCGACATCTAAGAACTCCAGTACCTTGGCAAATTCCACCATTAGAGGCACATGGATCTCCTCCTCCACTTAAAATTCCCGAACAATCAGCGGTTCCTCCAAAAGTGCATAAGCCACCCGATGTCACTGTTCCTCCACTATCTACGCAAGTTTGCTCTCCTGGAGTAAGTGTTGGGCCACTTGTGCCGGATCCTTTACAATAACCATTAATACAGCGTAGGCCACTAGGACAGTCAAAGTCATCTATGCACCCTTGATCTACTGCAGTAAGACTGTAAAGAGGAGCTGCTTGTTGCCTCAAATCCTGAGATTGTTGAGATAGAAAAAAGCCAGCACCTCCGCCTATAATTAATAATAATAAAAATAATATTCCAGCGATCATCTTGACATTGAATTTATTTTTACGGCGAGTTGGCTTCTTATTATCGTCTGTTTTTATTTTATTAATTTCTTCTTTAAGCTTTGATACTTCAATATTAACGGGGGATTTTTGTAAAGGAGTAGCCATGTCTAACGTTTCAGTATTAATCTTTGGTTCAGGATCTGAGTTTTGTGGTTTGCTATCGTTTATGGCGTTGATCATTTTATTAGTGTTTATTGAGCCCAATTATTGATTGTTCTCAATACAAAGAAAATACGTATTTATAATACGTGTCTTAATAAGAATACAAACAATCTCTATATCAAGTCAACACCAAGTTATTAATCATCTAAAATAGGCTTAATTCCTGGTAATATTTTTCCACTAAGTAAATCTAAGGCAGCTCCACCAGCAGCAGAAATATAATTAAATTGTTTCTCTAGTCCAAAATGATTTACAGCTCCGATAGTATCGCCGCCGCCCATGATGCTTTCAGCACTAGATAAAGCTATAGCAGCTGCAATTTTTTTAGTTCCTTTTCCTAAGATTGGATTTTCCCAAACTCCCATCGGACCATTCCAAAACACCGTATTTGCTTGTTCAATTATTTCTTGGTAAAGTTTAATTGTTTTTGGACCGATATCCAGGAATAGAAAATCTTTATATTTTTTAAGGTCAGCTTCAACAGTTAGATCAATAACAAGTGTCTTTTTAGGATCTGTTTCTTCAAGGGAGTGTGCAGCGATTACATCAATAGGGTATAGGATTTTATCCATAGGAATATAACCATTCATCAGCATTTTCTCTTTTTTGTGTTCTTCAATTAATGAACAAGCAACATCAACATAATTAATATTTTTCTTTTTTAAATCAGCTGGCGCATCTTCTATATATGATTTATAAGTTTCAAAACCATCAGCCTTTAAGAAACTATTTGCAACAGCTCCGCCAACTAAAACAATGTCTGCAATTTTTGCAAGGTGTTCAATGGCACCAACTTTGTCAGAAATTTTTGCACCGCCCAAAACAATTACGAGAGGTCTTTTTGGTTCGCTCATCATTTTTGCAAAAGTTCTTACTTCTTTTTCAAGAGCAAAACCTGCAAAGGCAGGTAAATGTTTCGTAATACCAACAAAAGAAGCATGGGCTCTGTGAGATGTCGAGAATCCCTCATTTATATAGACGTCCATATGTTCAGCTAATGCTTTTGAGAAATCTTTATCATTTTCTTCTTCTTCTTTGTGAAAACGCAAGTTCTCGAGCAAAAAGATTCTGGGTTCTTTGTTTGTGTTCAGCTCATTTTGTTTATTTAATGCATCGCCAACTTTTTTTCCAATACAATCTTCGACAAACTGAACAGGCAAGCCCAAGCTTTCCTTCATATATGTGGCAACGGCTCTCAAGCTAAACTCAGAATCAGAACTAGATTTTGGTCTACCGAGGTGAGAGGCCAAAACGACAGTGGCATCATTCTTTAATAAAAATTTTATAGTTTCTAAAGATGCTTGGATTCTGTCATCATTAACAACGATAATTTTTTCTTTACCATTTTCATCTTTTTCTGTTTTTAGTGGAACATTGTAGTCAACTCTTACAAATACTGTTTTATTTTTAATATCAGAAATGTTGGGTAGTTTTAGTTTCATAACTATAAAATTATCATACTTATTCATACAATAGAATGGTTGTTTTTATTATTCTAGCCAACAAATATTACTCAAGTATGGTATACTCCTCACACCTTAAGAAAGGGGAATTAATTTTTTATGTCATCTAATAAGAATGATAAAACTAATAAGAAGCCACAAACCATGGCTGAGTTATTGGCATCAGCCGATCACAAAATGGTTATCCCAAAGAAAGGATCTGTTGTTTCAGGAATAATTACCGAAATAAACAAAAAATCTTTAGTCTTAGACATTGGTGCTAAAACTGAGGGCGTTGTTGTAGATAAAGAATTTGAAAATGCAAGAGAGTACGTTACAGAACTTAAAGTAGGCCAAGTTTTAGAAGCAACTGTTTTTTCTGTCGAAAATGATAGGGGACAAGTTTTACTTTCTCTTAAAAAAGCAGCTAATGATAATAGATGGGAATACTTTACAGAAGCATTTGAAAAAGAAGAAATTCTTGACGCAAAAGGTTTGGAAGTTAATAAGGGCGGTTTAATCGTTTTAGTTAACGGAACCAGAGGCTTTGTTCCATCAAGTCAATTCGGAAAAGATTTAGTTGGCAACTTCTCAAGATTAAAAGGCGAAGATATTAAAGTTCGTGTTATTGAAGTTGATAGAGAAAAAAATCGTTTGATTTTTTCTGAAAGACATGTCTCTGAAGCAAAAGAAATTTCACAAAAAACTGCGGCGCTTGAATCAGTTGAAGTTGGCAAGATATATGAAGGAGTTGTTTCTGGCGTAATGCACTTTGGCTTGTTTGTGACTGTAGAAGTTCCTGTTGAAGGCAGCAAAAATGTAGGTCACGTAGAAGGATTAGTACATATTTCAGAAATTTCTTGGGAAAAAGTAACACATCCAAAAGATTTCAATGCCGTAGGAGATAGAATCAAGGTTAGGGTTTTGGGTATTGATGAAAAAACTGGAAAACTCAATTTATCTGTTAAACAACTTTCAGATGATCCTTGGCAATCTATTGCAGATAACTATCAAGTTGGTACAACCGTAGAGGGCACCGTTTCAAGAATTGAAGCTTTTGGAGCTTTCATTAATGTTGAACCAGGAATTGATGGATTGATTCACTCAAGCAAACTCGATTCTCAAGTTGAGCTTAAAAGAGGTGATAAGATTACTGTTAATGTAGAGAGTGTTGATCCTGACCACAGAAGAATGAGTTTGAGTTTGGTCTTGACCGAAGTTCCAGTTGGTTACAAATAAAGCTGGATTTAATATAGTATATTGATACTTAGGTGAGTAAGTTAAATTTATTGATCTCGATTGCGCGGATTTAAGAACAATTGTAAATCTTCGCTTCATTAGGCTCAATAAATATAACTTACTCACCAAATCAAAAAATATTAAAAAGGAATTATGGCAAAACAAAGAATGATCGTTACAGACGACCAACTATTAATAGATATGGACTTACTCTTCAACTCAATCAGAGATGCTGATGGAGATTGGGAAAAAGTCGAGCAAGACATGAAAAACTATTTGTCTGCTATTCAATCAATGGTCGACGAAGAATAATTTTTCCGTTTACATGCGTTAAAAATGATTGTTTTGTGGTATAATACCCCTAGATTTACCGAAAGTAGACTTGTTTCCTTAATTGGTTCCAAGTCCTAATAAAGTGAGGATTTGATCATGGCAGATACAACAGAAGTAGTTGAAGAAAAAATTTTGGCATATGTAATAACATGTGGTGATGAGGGTGTTCAGATAAATGAAGGAATCAGACTTGGATTTGTTGGCGCAGGCTTAAAACTTGAAGGATTTGATAAGGCCATTGCGGCACTAAAATCTCTTTTTGTTGGTGAAGATTTGCGCATAGCTGCTTCTGAAGAATGTGACTGGATTAAAGAACAACTAGATTTATCAAATTGGGAACAAACTACTGCAAGTGCTCAACAACACATTGAGTCTTTGGCAGATGAAGTTGGTTTGTTATATTCTGGCTTCTTACCATTTAAAGATCCAAAAAAATTAAAACATGATATTAAAGGTCATATGGTTAGACCACATAATATTCACGTTGCAAACAAAATTTGTTTTACATTGGGCGGTGGTGAGCAAACATATAACTTAGGTTGTTATCTAATCAGTGCAGAGTGGGTTCATAAAGTTCCTGCTAAAATTGCTAAAAAATTAATTGATGTTCAAATTGCTTTCTACAAGAAAATTTCAAAAAACGATAATCTTGAGTTTGTTTTTGAAAAAGAGGGTATTCTTGGAGAAAAAATTGCTGAAAAAAACGTCAAAGCTTTAAAGAAAATTGGTATTGTTGCCAAAGAAGTCGCCAAAGAGTAAGTTTTTTTAAAACTCAATTAATCTCAACCACGTCTTTTGTTTTTTTTACTCCTTTTAGAGTTACAACAACATCTCTATATGTGTCTAGCATCCATTTAACAGCTTTCTGTGAAAAGCCTATTTTCCCGGTGATTATTTCGAGTTCATTAAAAATTTGAACTGCTTCTTTTTCATCCAAGTTAAATTTTGACTCATTAAACTTAAGAGCCTGAGCATTATCAAAGGTTGTTCCTTCTCGATAATCAATTGTTGCTCCTTGTTCATGATGACTTCCAACTAGTATTTGTACTCTCCATTTTCTTAATTTTGCTTCTTTAATAACTTCAATATTATCATTTTCCCACGCATATTCAGAGAAACCACATCCAGTATGATGATTTTCAATAGTTTCTATTATTTTTTTATCAGTCATATCAAAGAATTTAATTTTTCCATGGTCATCGTCAACATGAATTTGCAAACCAAAGCCGGCTCTTTGAGAAGCTCTCTCAACAAAGTCGAAAGCTTTCTCTCTTTTTATCTCAGTTAGAACCTCAAGTGCTTTAATAAACATCAATGATCCTCCCAAGAATTCTGGTCCATTTTCAGCAGAAGCTTCTTTGTCTCTTTTGGCTACCACTCAGTTATTGCCATTCCATTGGACTATCGCAATTGCTATCCTGCCATCAACACATCTGGGATAATTGCTATTTTGTACTGAAACATTTTGTTCAAACATGATATTTATACTACTTTAAATCTTTATAATAGACAACTTAAGAAGAGGTTGTTTTTACTGTTGCACATATTATGCTCTTGTCATATAATATCATTCTGATTGTTCGGGAAACACTCATTTAGACATTCTACTTTTATCTAATAAAACTAGAATCCCTCAAGAAAAAATTCAAAATTAAATATAGATTGATAGATTTTTAGTGTGTTATTTTTTCACACTCTAAATTTTTCAGATTTGGGCCCTTAGCTCAGCTGGTCAGAGCGCTTCATTTGCAATGAAGAGGTCAAGGGTTCGACTCCCTTAGGGTCCACAATCTAAGAGGTCAATCTAATATTTAAAACTGAATTTTTATTACCGAATATTGCTCTTTAAATAAAAAAATAATAAAAAAAATGTTCAAAAAGCGAACATTCAGGACTTGCTCCTGCGAGAGCTTTTGAAACATTTTTTGATATTTATTTTTTACTATTGAACGCAATTGATTGGTTATTAAATATTAGTTCTTTGGTTTCACCTCACCAGGTCTTACTGAGAACTAACATTTAGCAACTAATTATTGCTAAAAAATGGATTCTAGATTGGCGCTTGCGCCAATCATAAATTCGACAAGGTGGTTAATACGGCAGGACTCTCAAAGTTTATAAAGACCGTATATAAACCTAAATCCTTGAGATCTGGAATGAAAACAATTATTGTTTGTGATTGCCGACATGGTGACTAATAACAAGTTTTCAGAAAAGATTTGAACTTTAACAAGTGAAGAAAACTGTCATGTATAGGTCAAAATGATGATTTAATCATCAGTGGCCATGCATCTTTTTAAAAATTTCAACATTAATTTGTACTTTACTGTACAAATATTTCGTCGAAATTACGAAAGAAAAATATAAATGCTACAAGTCGAGACTGTCAAAAGTCTCGCATGCTAAAGTCTATACACAGCGCAAGTTGTGTTATAGCAAGCTTATTAAACATAAAAAATTATGTGAATTAATGCAGATAGTGGATGCCTAGGCTTATCTGGCCGATGAAGGACGCTTACCCCGCGAAAGTGGTTGGGTAACTGGGAAAAAGTTATGATCCAACCGTGTCCGAATTGAGAAATCACGCTACGTGAGAGCGTAGTGGCCCTAATTTTTATTAATTAGGTGGGTAACCTCCCGAACTGAAATATCTAAGTAGGGAGAGGAAAAGAAAACGTAAGAGATTCCCCGAGTAAGCGACGAGCGAAAAGGGACTAGTCCAAACCCGGAATTTATTCCGGGGGTTGTAGGACCTCAACATTCGACTTTAAAGGATAGAAGAACACTTTGGAATGAGTGATCAAAGAGGGTGATAATCCCGTAAGCGAAATCTAATAAAGCGATAGAGGATTCCTGAGTAGGTTAGGAGACGGCAAACTCCTTTCTGAATCTGGGGTGACCACACTCCAAGACTAAATACCAGATAAGACCGATAGTGAACGAGTACCGTGAGGGAAAGGTGAAAAGAAGGGTTGAAGACCCCGTGAAATAGAACCTGAAACCATCTGCTAACAATCAGACAAAGCACATTTATTGTGTAATGTCGTGCCTATTGAAGAATGAGCCGGCGAGTATTTGACAACTGCTTAGGTTAAGACATTTCGTGTCGAAGCCGTAGTGAAAGCGAGCGTGAATAGCGCGAATCTGTAGTTGTTGAATGACCCGAAACCGGGTGAGCTTACCATGACCAGGATGAAGCCCTGATAATATCGGGGTGGAGGTCCGCACCGGTGTATGCTGCAAGATGCTCGGATGAGTTGTGGTAAGAGGTAATATGCCAATCGAACCCGGAGATAGCTGGTTCTCCCTGAAATATATTTAGGTATAGGGTTACGTGAAGTTGCGAGGGGGTAGAGCACTGATCTGGTGTCTTGAGAGAAATCTTAAGCGCCTAGTCAAACTCCGAATACCTCGTAATGTTTCGTAGCACTCAGCACCTGGGAGCTAAGTTCCAGGAGCAAAAGGAAAACAAACCAGACCTACAGCTAAGGTCTCAAATTACATATTTAGTGGCAAAAGAAGTGTTATTCCTAACACACCTAGGAGGTCGGCTCAGAAGCAGCCATCCTTTAAAGAAAGCGTAACAGCTCACTAGCCGAGGAATAATGCGCTGAAAATCCAACGAGGCTCAAATATGTAACCGAAGCTTAGGGTTCTGCTGTAGAACAAAGAGAGTTAAATAATCGCAACATTGGGATTTTTGCAAATCACGATACAGCGCGAGAATAATTAAACTGAATTTCTGAATTCAGTTTAGAGTAATTGTTCGGATTGGACAAATCCGAATCAATTATTTTTAACTAGTTTTGTTCTACAGCGGAGCGGTAAGGGAGCGTTCTGTGTGCTTTGAAGCCAGCCCGTGAGGAGTTGGTGGAGCAATCAGAAGTGAGAATGCCGGCATGAGTAGCGAAATTGGGGTGAGAATCCCCGACTCCGAATGACCAAGGTTTCCGCACCCACGTTCGTCGTGTGCGGGTTAGGCGACCCTAAGGTGAGCCCTCGTTAATGAGGGGTAGCCGATGGATTACTGGCTAATATTCCAGTCCTTGGTTAGAATCATTTGACTTGGGGAGGGACGGTGATGGATAACATGTGAGCAGCGGTGAATGTTGCTTCGAATCATCAAAGCAGTCTAGATAGGAAAATCCGTCTAGGCGTTTATCTGAGATGTCATAGAACTCTGATTCCTTCGGGAAGACGAGCTACATGCGATTTCATTATCCCGGAAAAGCTTCGCAAGGAGATTCTAATCAAATCGTACCGATAACCGACACAGGTAGTCAGGTCGAGTAGACCAAGGAGAGCGAGAGAAAATAGTTTAAGGAACTCGGCAAAACAGCTGGGCGTAATTTCGAGAGATGCCCTCCTCTTTGTACTTCGGTACAAAGAGGCGCAGTGAATGTCATGAGGTTGACTGTTTACCAAAAACACAGGTCTGTGCAAACTCGTAAGAGGAAGTATACGGGCTGAAGCCTGCCCAGTGCCGGAAGGTTAATTGAGGGGGTTTTGTCTAATTTATTAGATAAGGCCTCTGATCGAAGCCCCGGTGAACGGCAGCAGTAACTATAACTGTTCTATGGTAGCGAAGTTCCTTGTCACTTAATTGGTGACCCGCACGAAAGGTTTAACAAGCCTCATACTGTCTTGAACTATTACTCGGCGAAATTGAAATGGCTGTGAAGATGCGGCCTACTGACAGCAGGACAAAAAGACCCCGTAGAGCTTTACTACAACTTGGCACTGACGGTGAATATAGGATTGTTTAGAATAGGCGGGAGGAAACTTCATTTATGACGTTTCCGACCAGTGAAATACCGCCCGTTTTGTATTTATCATCTAACTTAATCACACTGCAAACGTGTGAAAGAACACTGTCTGGTGGGTAGTTTAACTGGGGAGGTTGCTTGCTAAAGAGTAACGCAAGCGCGCAATGGTATTCTTAGCCTGGATAGAAATCAGGCTGGACGTGCAATAGCATAAGAATGCTTTACTGTGAGGCATACAAGCCGAGCAGTTGCGAAAGCAGGTTATAGTGATCCTCGTGTGTTTTGTGGAAGACACCGGGCTTATCGGATAAAAGTTACCTCGGGGATAACAGAGTCATCGCGCCTAAGCGTCCCTAGCGTCGGCGCGGTTTGCTACCTCGATGTCGGCTCATCGCATCCTGGGGCTGAAGAAGGTCCCAAGGGTTAGTCTGTTCGCCTATTAAAGCGGTACGCGAGCTGGGTTCAGACCGTCGTGAGACAGGTCGGCCTCTATCCGCTGTCAGCGTTAGATAGTTGAGAGAATTTGCTCCTAGTACGAGAGGACCGGAGTGAGGGAATCCCTAGTGTTCCTGTTGTTGCTGTCAAGCGCAATGCAGGGTAGCTACATTCCTTATGGATAACCGCTGAAAGCATCTAAGCGGGAAGCCAATCTCAAGATTAACTATCTCCATTAGACCCGTGGGAGACCACCACGTTGATAGGTAGTCGGTGTAAGCCTGGTGACAGGCTGAGCCTAACTATACTAAGTGTTGACTGAACATAATTTTCAAATTTTAATTTTGTATTTATACAGAATTAAAAGCATGGACACTGTGTTACATCAACTAAATTTTAATCTAATTAACGTTTTTCATATCTTTTTGACCCATGGCAGATTTTCTTCACTTGTTAGAGTCCAACTCTAAATTAGGGTAGTGTTTATTTATAAGCACGCGCGTACTGCAAAATAAATGCACCGCAAAACCCAATTAACAATTGAATATTTGTTTCTTGTAGTAAAATACAAGAAAACAGAATAGCTTTTGAGCCCCAACAGGCTTGAAGCGCACGTAAAGAACGTTTAATTCTGGTCTCTAGAGCGAGGTGGAACCAACTCTTCCCTTCCCGAACAGAGTCTTGAAACTCCTCAGCGCTGACAATAGTGCACGGGCAACTGTGTGTGAAGATAGGTCGAGGCCAGAATTAAGCGTTTTTTTGCGCCTATTTTGATGTTTAGTCTTTTTACTCGAGGTGTTATAGTACCGTTATGTTAAGTTACTTTTCAAAATATTGGTTTGATTTTGTTTGGGTGATGACTCTGAAAGAAATTAAAGCAAGATATAAAAGAGTTTTTCTTGGTTTTCTATGGGCAATTCTCAATCCAGTTTTACAGATGTTGGTTATTGGATTTTTGTTTAGATTCTTTATTCCAGTAAAAATTGACAATTATTTTTATTTTTTATTTGCGGGATTGTTACCTTGGAATTTTTTTTCATACACGCTTACAAAATGCACACCTCTCATGTTAAACGAGAGGTCTCTTATACAGAAGGCAAAATTTCCTAGAGAGGCTTTGGTTCTCTCTATTGTTTTTTCAAACTTATTTCATTTGTTAATATCGCTAGTATTATTCACAGCCCTTTCTTTTTTTATGGGTTATTTATCTCTTTTTAAAATAGTTATTTTATTTTTAGCTATTGTATGGTTAGTTTTCTTTACTATTGGAATTTCTTTACTCTTATCTACTTTATTTATACGATACAGAGATATAAAGTTTATTGTACAAGCAATCATTCCTTTATGGTTTTATGCAACTCCAATAATATATACTAGAATGCTTTTGCCAGAATGGATTAGAGAAGTTTTAAAATTTAATCCATTAACCGGCATTATTGAAATATTTCAATTTATTCTTGCAAACAATGTTTTAGTTTTTGAAATTAATACCGTTGTTCCTGGATTTTTAGTTTCAGTTATAATTTCATTTTTTGGCATTTACTTATTTATTAAAGACAATCAATATTTTGATGACTGGCTATGATAAAGAATAAAAAAATAAAGAAAGTTCCAGTTATAGAATTTACAAATGTTACTAAAACCTATTTATTACGTCATGAGAAGCCAACTCTAATAGAAAATTTATTGTATAAATCTAAGAAAGAAACTCACTCTGCATTAAAAAACATATCACTATCAGTTTTTAAAGGTGATAGATTGGGTGTTCTTGGTAAGAATGGTTCCGGAAAAACAACCCTATTAAAATTAATAGCAGGAATAACCAAGCAACAAGATGGGAGTATAAAGGTGAGCGGCAGAGTAGTTTCACTCATAGACCTTTCAGCCGGATTCCACCAAGATCTAACTGGTGAAGAAAACATTTTTTTAAACGGTCTTGTTATTGGCATGAATAAGAATGAAATTGAAGAAAAGAAAAAATCTATCATAAGGTTTGCTGATATCGGTAAATTCATAGATGCTCCTCTCTATACTTATTCTAGTGGAATGAAGTTAAGACTCGGTTTTTCCATCGCAGTTCATTCTGATCCAGATATACTTTTGTTAGACGAAGATTTTTCTGTTGGTGATGAGGGGTTCAGAAATAAAGCTAATAAAAAAATAATTAACTTTAAGAAAAAAAACAAAACTCTAATTATGGTTAGTCATTGGATGGGTGAGTTAGAGCGCAATTGCAATACGTTTCTATGGTTGGAAAAAGGGGAGATTGTAAGCTTAGGTGGCAAAGATATTCTCAATAAATATGGAGACTCTTTTAAGTAGTTGTTTCTAGATTTTAAAAAATTCAGAAATCTCATTTATGTGTATAGCTTGAAGGCCGTATTCTTTTGCTGGTTTAATATCGTCTTCATATGAGTCTCCAATAGATAAATATGATATTTTTGGAAATTTTGATTGTTCGTGAATACTTTTAAATCCACTCAAGCTTGGTTTTAAATATTTTACAGAGTTTCTCCCCACAATTTGTCTAAATGGATAAAAATCACATCCATATTTTTTTTGAAATCCGATTTTTTTTAAACCATTTTTAACCTGTTCTTCTGTTGAGTTGCTTAAAATAATATGTTTATATTTTTTTAAAGATTCTATTTTTTTTACAAGATCTTCATTTTTTTTAATGTATTGAGTCTTATCAAAATATTTATCAATAGAGTTTATTATGTGAATTCTAGGAATTTTCATTTCAAATGATAATAATGCCGCCCATGATCCATGTTTTCTAGATAGTTCTTCAAATTCTTTATTTTCAATAATTCTTCCCTTATAGTGAGATAAAACTATGCGGTAAGCATCTCTTAATTTTTCAACAAGGTTTTGTTCTTGATAGAGAGTTCCGTCAAAATCCCAAATAATATTTTTTATTAACGCTTTTTTTATTTTTTTCTTTAGTTTGATAAACATGAAAAACTTTATATTCGAGGACTATTCTCAATCATAGTGTTTTGAGAAGTTAAGACAAACAAGGCTTTTTTTTGCAGCTCGGCTATGTTTGTTGCTCCTTGGTACCACATAGAGCGTCTTGTACCATTAATAAACTCCTCAACTATTGGCTTGACATAGCCCCTATATTCAATTAGTCCCTCAACTCCTTCTTCAAATAGCGTCTCTCTTTTAGAGTCAGGAGTTCTTATTTTTTCCAATAGAAGAATGTATTTGATTATTTTTTTAAGTTGGTCAAATTTTTCTTTATACAGATTATTTGTTTTTAGATGCTGATGTGTCATTGCTGTATTGCTACACATCCCCCAAGTTTCTTTATATTGTTTTCCATCCTTATATATAATAGTTCCCGGTGCTTCTTCAGTACCGCTGAACATTCCTCCAATCATTACAGCTGATGCTCCAAAAGCCAATGCTTTAGGAATATCTCCAGGATATTTAACACCTCCATCAGCAATAATTGGAATTTTATATTTTTTTGCTTCTTTAGAACATTCAAGAATTGTGCTTAATTGAGGTCTTCCTATTCCGGTAACAAGGCGTGTGGTACAGTGAGACCCAGGTCCAATTCCAACATGTATGCCATCTATTCCAACTGAATTTAGATCTCTAACTGCCGTTTTAGTAGCAACATTCCCAGAATTTAGTTGTATCTTGGGAAATCTTTTTTTTATTTTTTTTATGAACTTAAGAGTTTGAGTATTCTGTGAATGATAGGTAAATACACAAATAAGATCTGTTCCAATTTTTAATAGCTTTTCTATATTTTCCATCGAATCTTTTGATTCATCACCGATTGTAGCGGCAACCCTAACTTTATGTTTTTTTACTTCTTTAATTTGAGAAAGCTGTCTATCAATACTTTGAAAGCTATGAATAAATCCCATACCTCCCATTTCTCCAAGTGCAATAGCCATTTTTTCTTCTGTAACTCCAGGCATGGGAGATGAGACTATGGGAATATTAATTGATATTTTTTTTGAAATCTTAGAAGTTAGATCTATTATTTTTTCATTTTCTATACTAAAAGTAGCATTTTGTGGCAGAAACAAGACGTCATCAAAAGTAATTTCTGGAGTTGTATTTATAATTTTCATGTTTTTTTATAATAGCATTTCAATGCAATTAATCACTAGTCTTTTTTGCTAATACTATAAGGTAAGTAGGAATAGACAGCATTTGTTTGTAAATATCTTTGTTTAATTTTTTTACAGGTTTGGATTCAAATATTCTTGTAATAACAAACTTGTTTTTAAATAATGCTTCAGTATAGTCTTCTAATGTATTAGCAGCTTCTTTGAAAGATACTTGACCTTCTATAGTCCACCATTTGGCTAAATACTTTTTTTTTGTAAAATAATCTTTTAAGATCATCTGATTGTTTTTATAATAATTACCATGTGTTGTTAATGGATGTCTAACACTGAACAATACATATCCTCCATTTTTTAAAACTCTATTGAATTCTGCAAAAGCAGTATCTAGTTCGCGGAAATGCAGTACCATTGCAGAAACTACTATGTCAAAAGTTTTATTTGGAAATTCGAGTTTTTTTGCATTCCCCACAGAAAATTTTACCTTGCTTTTTCTTTTTCTTCAAGAGCAAGATTGATCATTGTTAGCCCAAAGCGAAAATGTCCCCTTTCTGCAAAGTAGAAATGTCCCCTTTTGGAAAAGGTCTTCATAATTTAGCTAAGTAAAAAGCTAGAGAAATGGAGGTTTTAAATGAGGAAGGACATTGCTATGAGTAGTGAGGAAATCAATCAGATAGAGATATTTGAGAAACTAAAAAGGAGAGAGATAAGGCAGAAAAAGGTTGCCAGGATTCTTGGCTTGTCTGTCAGGCAGGTAAAAAGAAAGCTCAGAAAATATAAGGTAGATGGAGCCAAATCACTAGTTCATAAATCCAGA
>FLOH01000224.1_pt1 | contig 149615 bp, 134 predicted proteins | sample 756751 | NCBI WGS metagenome assembly FLOH01 (sample SAMEA4026879, study PRJEB14308) | marine metagenome | biome: coastal water; material: water | depth 74 m | reverse complement strand
TCATCCCCGAGGAGCAGGGCGCTCGCAACAGGTTCCGTGATCGTTGGTGCATCGTCCGCCCCGGCTGGCACGGAGGCATAGAGAACCTGGGCCTGCGTGAGGGCCCCCCTCGACAAGAGCTGGACACCATCCTCGAACCCACCATCATCCGGCGCACCAAGATGGAGGTGCTGCCCGACCTGCCCGAGAAGATCCTGACCACCCGCACCATCCCGATGGGTGTGAAGCAGTCGAAGGCGTACTTCGACCTCGTGAAGTTCATGATGGCCGAGGTGGATGGTGGGATCCTCACAGCTACGGACCCGCTCACCCTGCTCGGGCGCCTGCGCTACGCTGCCTCCGCTACCCCCGTGGTCGACGAGGAGGGGGGAGTCACCGCCCTGACTACCCCCTCCAACAAGCTCGAAGAGGTGAAGGGAATCATCGCCGAGAGCACCGGCCCCCTCGTAGTGTACGGTGAGAGCCGCAAGCTCATGGAGCTGATCGAGGCCGAGCTGTCGGGTGACCTACGCATCGGCATGATCACCGGGAAGATCCCGCTGCGGGCACGGCAGGGATTCGTCGAGATGTTCCAGGCAGGAGACCTGGACGTAATGCTGGCGACTACCGGCGCCGGTGCTGAGGGCATCACCCTCACCGCATCCTCCCGCATGATCGTCGTGCAGGAGAGCTGGTCGAACGTCGCCAACAAGCAGGCGCACGACCGCATCCACCGCATCGGCCAGGACAAGGGCACCGAGATCATCACCCTGGTCACCGAAGGTACGATCGACGCCGCTGTCCACCAGGCAGCCTTCGAGAAGGAAGAGCAGCTACAGGCCCTGGTCAGAGATCCTGACTGGTTCCGAGCTGCCATGAGAGGTGAGGTGTGAAGAAACCAATCGCACACGGTACCTGGCAAGGGTACAAGCAGGAGCGCTACCGGAAGATGGACACGTGTGATGCGTGTCGAGAGGCGTGGCGTCGTTACTGCTACTCCAGGAAGGAAGTTCGTGACAGTAACCAGGGTTAGTACCCTCGCAGGTTGGCAGCGATGCCGCCGACGTACCAAGCTGCAGGAGACCTGGAGCACTGAGCGGGACATGACCGAGGCCTACATCGGCACCGTGCTGCACGCCCAGCTCTCCAACTACTACGGAGAGTCGACGTTCATCGACGACGAGGCCCAGGAGGCGTGGGAAGCCCTGGAGGTGGGTGACCAGGTCACCGCTCAGCGCATGTTCAGCACCTACATCGACGAGGTAGAGCAGGAAGGTCTTGACGTGGGGCAGTCAACGCTGACCGTCGAGAACCGTTGGGAGCTGGAGGTGGGGGGCGTCATCCTCTCGGGCAAGGTGGACCAGATCTACTTCGACGAGATGCGAGGCGGGCACGTCATCCGTGACCACAAGACCGTAGGTCAGTTCTTCCAGACCAGCCCGGTCGACTACCAGCTCATGTGCTACGCTGTGCTGGCGCAGGCTCATGGCGTCAAGAACATCGTGGCCATCGAGCACAATCAGATCAAGCGCAACAAGCGCACGGCCAGTGCCAAGCCGCCGTTCATCAACCGTACCTGGCAGCCCACCAGTGACAGCGCTGTGTCAAAGTTCCGGCAGCAGCTCGCCCTGCAGGCTGACGAGTTCGCCATCACGATGCGGCACTACGACCTGGAGGACCCGGAGATGTGGGCCATCGGGAGAAATGACTGCAGCTACACTTGCTCGTTTACGGACGTGTGTGGTATGATTACATCCGGCGAAGACTTCGCCTCCGTCCTTGAGGCGGAATACATCAGGGAAGCACCCGTTCAACTATGACATCTCCATCCCCCCGTGACTACCGACGCATCTCCCTCCTCATCCACGGATGGTGGGGGTCGGGTAAGAGCTGGCTCGCAGCTACAGCCCCCGGCCCCCGCCTTGTGCTCGACACCGAGGGTGGGTTCTACGATACCCCCGGTGAGCACATCGTCTGGGTCCCCGGCACCGCCCTGCCGGAGCTGACCCGAGACTCCTCCGTGATCGTGGACGTGCAGGACTGGGCCACCATCGAGTCGGTGCGATCCATCCTCGATTCGGGTGACCACCCCTTCGAGAGTGTGATCATCGACTCGCTGCACGAGCTGCAGACCCTGCTCAAGCGGGCCGTCGCTACCCCCGGCTCCGCCTACAACCCGAACGCCACGTTCGAGATGCAGGCCTGGGGTCGGCTGCTCAACAACATGGGCGAGTTCCTTCGAGACCTCCGTGACCTGACCCGTCCCGGATCCCCGAAGCGGATCAACGTCGTCCTCGTTGCTGGTACCAACGACGAGATCATCCCGGCCAAGCCCCTCCTCGAAGGCGGCATCCGCAAGGTCCTCGTGGGCTTCTACGATGTGGTAGGGTATCTCACGGAGGCCAAGGACCAGAACCAGAAAGAGGTGCGTGTCCTCCAGATCAGCCCGAGCCCGCTGGCCGTGGCGAAGTGTCGGCTCCACAACCTCAAGGTGAAGTACGACACCCAGATCGTCAACCCGGACATCCGCAAGATGCTGGCTGTCGTCAACCCGAAGGACTCCGAATGAGCGACAACATCGTCTCCATCAAAGAGGCGGACATCGAGCACCTGCTGGGCAAGGCGCACGTCATGCTTCCCGCCATGTGTCTCGGTGCCAACGTGAGGGTGGGCGTCAACCCCAACCTCGTGACCGAGGAGGAAGTAGCCACCGTCGAACTACTCCTACTCACCCCCGGGGATCATGGTGACGAAGTCGTCATCATGCCCATCATCATGTCACCCGAGCTGGCCGAAGGTCTTGGCCTCTCACCCACCCAGGAGGAAACAGAATGAACCTTGCCGACCTGCACAAGGCCGCTGCCGAAGAGGGCGTCGATGTCAGCAACGCTCCGTCCGCCAAGGTCAAGCTGACCGACGGCGAGAGCTACCTCGTCAAGGCCGAGATCGTCAAGCAGGAGAAGAACACCAAGGGCACCCTGGTGTTCGGCGTGATGTTCCGCATCCTCGACGGCCCGGACAACGTGAACCGGACGTACTGGGACAACTGGTACATCTCCCCCAAGGAGACCTCGGCTGGCTTCAACGCCCGCACCTTCCACTACCTGGGGCTGCTCGGGGTGGACCTCCCGGTCCTCATGTTGGTCGAAGGTTGATGGTCGTTTTTTGGAAAAAGAACCTACGGCTTTGGCTTCCCAACCTTTCGCGCCAATACGGCTTCTAAAGTCTAAGAACTTGTTGTTTCGATTACCAACCTTTAGCGATAACAGTTGGTTCTGAATATTATAAAGACTTGTAAATGCGGTTCCAACTTCGTTGAGAACAGAGGTAGAAACCGAAATTGAATTGCTTGGCTTTGTAAGGAGTCTTTGAGCACTAGAGGTTCGTAAAGAACTCGTGCCAACCAAAATCTGATTTTCTTTCAAGTTAGTTTGATTGAACTTGTCCGCCTGCCTAATCCCAGATTCAGTTTGTGCCATACTGGAGAGACCTGACAAAAGAAAAACTACCAAAAGTGTTGTCGCTTGCGCACTCATCCTCCGCAATATTACTCAAATCCTATTCAGGAAGCTCCTGATGATTTTGTATTTGCGTAAATGATATTAAAATGATATCATTGTAATGTTGAATTAAATTTTGAAGTTATGAAAGAAGAAAAGAAAGTAAAGCCTATTTCGGGTTGGTTGATGTTGCCACTATTGGTTGCATTAGTTGCCGTAATCATTTATACCGGAGTATCATTAAATCAGCCAGCTTGGTTAATTAGTTTGTTTATTCCGTTAATATCCATGATTGGATTATTCATTGTGAATCCGAATCAATCTATCGTCCTTATTCTATTCGGCAGATACCAAGGAACCGTGAAAGACAATGGGTTTTTCTGGGTGAATCCGTTCAACAGAAGGAGAAAAATTTCGCTTAGAGCTCACAATTTTGATAACGAACCTATTAAGGTGAATGATAAACTCGGTAACCCAATTATGATTGGCGCAGTGGTGGTTTGGCGAGTAAAAGACACGTTTAAAGCGGCCTTCGATGTGAACGACTATTTAGAGTTTGTTGGAATTCAGAGTGAAGCGGCCTTAAGAAGAATGGCGGGACATTATCCATATGATGAGTTTCATGATGAAGGAGAAGTGGGTGAAGTCTCATTAAGATCTGGCGGAAAGGAAGTGAATGATGAGTTGGAGCAAGCTTTAGATCGAAGATTGGCAATTGCAGGAATTGAAGTTTTGGAGGCAAGAATCAGTCACCTAGCCTATGCCAATGAGATTGCAGGAGCCATGCTTCAAAGACAACAAGCCACGGCTATTGTTGCGGCTCGAAGAAAAATTGTTGAAGGTGCAGTTGGTATGGTAGAAATGGCGCTGGACGAATTGAGCAAGAAAGACATCGTTCATTTGGATGATGAGAAGAAAGCAGCCATGGTCAGCAATTTAATGGTGGTTTTGTGTTCAGATAAAAGCGCTTCGCCAGTAGTAAACACAGGCTCACTTTATAACTAAGAAGTCATGAAAAAGTATCAGATATTTAAGAAGAAAATGTTCGAGAGCACGGAGAAGTATGAATCGCGCTTGAACGAAGAATGCCGAAAAGGGTATCGTCCAATTTCCATGGCTTACGATCACACCACTGGAATGACTGTATTGTTGGAGAAAACGAGTTAAGTTTTGGCCAAGAAAAAACCATTTGTTCTTCGTCTCGATCCAGAGATAATGAGTGCCATAGAAAAATGGGCTGCGGATGAATTCCGCAGCTCAAATGGGCAATTGGAATGGATTGTTAGCAAAGCATTGAAGGAAGCAGGCCGATTGCCGAAGAAAAAACTTGATAAGGAATAGTCATGAAATCAACCCGATTTGAATGCGTAAAATGTCACAGTCGTCAGCACACGTCTGGCGAAATAAGAACGACAGGAGGCTTTTGGAGCAAGATTTTCAATGTGCAGAACCGCAGGTTCATTTCCATTTCATGTCAGAAATGTGGATTTACCGAATTCTATAATCAAGATGGAAACCGCACTGCAGAAAACATCTTGGATTTCTTCACTAACTGATTTTCACATCGGACGCTTCTTCAGCATAACCACTGAATTAGTGAATCTTGTTGAGGTGCCACAAATGAAATAGGAACCATCGTGTTCTATGATGTCGTTTCCGCGTTGGTTGTTCAGTTCAAATCCAGCCACCCATTCTTCTAATACGTTTCCTTCAGCATTGGTTTTTATCAGATAAACCTGTTCGTCATCCGAAAAACTATTGCTTCGACCAACAAAAACATAGTTTCCTTCTGAGTCGGCTAATACAGCTTCACCACCTTCATGTTTTGTGTTTGTTCCAAATTCTTGTTCCCACAACACTTGTCCGCTTGGGTCCAGTTTTGTGGTGAGAATTGAATGATTTGGTTCAGTGCTTGCAGAATGATTGCACATGATATATCCACCATCAGAAGTTCGTGCAATGGCCTGACTTTCTTCATATCCCGAGCCTCCGTAAGTAAAGGAAGCCAAGCTATCTCCTTCCGTGCTCACACTTTGCAGATAAATGTCTCGGTCTCCAGCACCAAAACTTCCGGTAAAACCAAGTAACATCACTTCAAATGAGTTTATCTGAACCAACTCTGAGCCACCATCTAATCCAGCACCACCAAAGGTTCTACTCCAAATTTCGTTGCCGTCAGCATCTGTTTTGATGACGTACATATCTGCCGACCCAGCCCCGAAACTTTGGGTGGTTCCAACAATCATAAACTCACCGCTTTCCAGTTCGATTACGTCTTGGCCTTGTTCATTCATTGGCCCACCAAAGTCTTTCTGCCAAATTTGATTGCCTTCCAAGTCTGTTTTCGTCAGAAAAACATTCATGTCACCATCTTCATCTGTTATTCCGCCAACCAGAATCAACGAATTGTTTTGCGTCAACTTTACGCTTGTTCCTGTTGTGTTGGCGCCAACGGTTCGGTTCAGTTCTAGCTCTCCAGTAAATTTGATAATGTCTAGGTTAAGAAATGAATCATCACCTTGAATACTTGTTCCTACAATGATGATTCTGTCTGAAGTAGCAATCAGCCGATTTGCTACCTGACTTCCTCCTGGTATAAGATAGGTTCGTTCAAACTCTATTTCAGGCTGATATGGCGGGTTTTTAATGCATCCTATGCTGCAAATGGCAACGAGAAAAATGAGAAAATGAGAGGTTTTCACGATTGCCGAACGCAGCAGATTGGAAAACATTGTCTAATCAAAACTGAACCTTCTTCTTGATCGTTTTCTCGCCACGCATTATTACAACCTTGGTTTTATCTCCTTTTTCAAATGCTGAAAGTCCCTGCATATAACTTTGCATATCAGTTACCTCAATCTTCCCCATTTTGATGACAATATCACCTTCAATCATACCTGCATTATCTGCTGTTCTTCCTTCTTTAACACCCGAAATGCGCATGCCTTTTCCATCAAAAAGATAATCAGGAACTACTCCTAGAGTTACGCTAAAACGTGGGCTGCTACTTGCGTCTGGTTCCTTTGTTTTTGTGAATTTAATCTTGCCGTCATCATCCAAATTGGTAATCAGACTAAAAATGAAATCTCCAATTTTATTCATTCCATCAAAATTCACCTTGTCCACATCATCACTTGGCTTGTGGTAGTCATCGTGCTGTCCGGTGAAGAAATGTAGTACAGGAATATCCTTTAGATAGAAGGAGGTATGATCACTCGGCCCAACCCCGCTTTCAGATAAGACTAATTTGAACTCACCTTTATTCAATTCAGGAAGCAAATTCTTCCAAATAGGCGAGGTGTCTGTTCCGTTAATGGCTAATGTGTTCTCTTCATTCAAACGACCAACCATGTCCATGTTTATCATGTAGTTCACATCATCTAGCTTTAAAGTTGGCTCTTTTGTGAAATAGTTTGAACCCCAAAGTCCACGCTCTTCTCCCGAAAAAGCAATGAAGAGATAGTTGTTTGATTTTGCTTCAGATTTCAATTTTTCAGCTAGCATCAACATCACCGCGATGCCACTTGCATTGTCATCCGCTCCGTTGTGTATGGCAGGTTCGCCACTGTGCAAAGACCCATGAGAACCATAGCCTAAATGGTCGTAATGTGCGCCAATAATCACTGTTGTTTTCGCTCCATTATCAATGAAACCAGCCACATTTCTGCCAACAACTCTACCAGTATCGGCTGGTGCCGTAGAATGTGGGTCTTGTTCTTGTTTTCTTGAAAATGTTTGAAAGTAACCGTCAGTTCCTTTTGGAGTAAGGCCGATTTCTGCATAGCGTTCTGCGATGAAAATAGCAGCTAATTCTTCGCCTTTTGTGCCTATTTCTCGGCCTTCAAGTTTGTCATCCGCCAAATAGGTAACATCAGAAGTTAACTGCGTTAATCCGTTTTGTGACCAACCCAATTGGGCTAAAAGGACAAAACTTAAAAGGATAAAACGGTGCTTCATTTTCTTGGATTTAGCGCGAATTTCGCAATACTAAATCGATAGGCGTAGTTTTGCGCGCAAATACCCTTTTCATATGAGATTTCTTCCATTTCTATTATTGATTCTTGCCTTCGTTTCCTGTGGAGATAAAAAGCCTGATTCCCATTCAGGCGCCACAAAAACAAGCCTATTGCATTATCCACAGGAGACACATTTCGATACCATTATTCAACTTACAAATGGGGGAGATAATGCAGAAGCATATTGGAGTTTTGACAACAGCAAAATTGTGTTTCAGGCAACTAATTCAGCTTGGGGCGATTCGTGTGATCAGATTTATTTCACCAAGCTAGTACATGCTGAACGAATGTTGACTGAGCGTCCGCAACTCATTAGCACTGGAAAAGGCCGAACCACTTGTTCGTATTTCATGCCTGGAGACACTACCATTATTTATGCATCTACTCACCTGGCAAGTGAAGATTGCCCACCAAAACCAGATAAGCGAGAAGACGGAAAATATGTTTGGCCGGTTTATGCTGGCTTCGACATTTTTGTAGCCGATTTAAAAGGGAATATCCTTTCGCAACTAACAAATGAGGCTGGTTATGATGCAGAACCAACCGTATCTCCAAAAGGAGATTTGATTGTTTTTACTAGCCTTAGAACCGGAGATTTGGAATTATATACCATGAACATTGATGGTTCTGATGTGAAGCAAATCACTTCCGAATTGGGTTATGATGGCGGTGCGTTTTTCTCTCCAGACGGAACAAAGTTGATTTTTAGAAGCAGTCGTCCTCAAACGGAAGAAGAAATAGCTGATTACAAAGCTTTGTTACTTCAAGGATTGGTAACTCCTACCGAAATGGAATTGTACATCTGTAATGTAGATGGTTCGGACTTGAGAAAGATTACTGATTTAGGAAATGCTAACTGGGCACCTTTCTTCCATCCTTCTGGCGAGAAGGTTATTTTCTCTTCAAACCATGCATCTGAGAAAGGCTTTCCTTTCAATTTGTTCATGATCAATGTTGATGGAACAGGATTGGAGCAAATTACCTATGATGGGGTATTCGATGCATTCCCAATGTTTTCTCCTTCTGGTGAATACTTGATTTTTTCTTCTAATCGCAACAACGGTGGCACACACGATACCAATTTGTTCTTGGCTAGGTGGAAGGACTAGGCTGAGCCAATAATCGGGCTCATTTTGCTTAAAATGAGTACAAACAGCGCCACTGGTAATAAGGATATCGCAAAAAGAACCTGTCGTTTTAATGTAGCTCAAGCGTGAACGCTAGAATTTAAAAGTTCGAGCATCTGATCTAGCTCATTTTTGAATTCAGAATTCATTTCGCCATTGATGAAATTCTCTCCAAACTTCGGTAAGCTGAAAGGTCCAATCAGTTCGGCACCCCAAAATGGCATAACTGTACTTAGGTGGTTAAGAACAGACAGACCACCCCTTGCACCAGGAGAAGTTGCCATAAGTAGAACGGGCTTGTCTTGAAATATTTTGCCGTCCATTCTAGAAATCCAATCAAGCGTGTTTTTTAACCCAGCTGGAATGCTTCCATTGTATTCTGGCGTTGAAAGGATAAATCCATCCGCATTGTCAAATAGTAATCGCAATGCTTTAATTGTGCTTGGAATTCCATTTTCAGATTCTCCCTCTTTGGAGTAAAATGGAGCTTCAAAATCGGACAGGTTAATAATGCTCACTTCAACATTATTCATCAAACTACTCGCGTATTCCGCAAGTTTATGATTGATAGAATCTTGGCTGTAACTGCCCGAAAAGGCCAATATTTTTTTCATTGGTTGATGGGTTTTGATTTTTCAACAAACACTAATCAGTTTTGTTGATTGCTTTGCATGGTAATATTAAGAGACATTATTGCAGCAATGCGCGTCATGCTTAAGACAACAGAAGGACTACAAAATCGTTCTTTTGTAATTGTTCAAACCAAATTGATACATGAAAAACCTTAACCTCGTTATTTCGCTTACCTCATTGCTCTTCGCAAATCTTATTTCTGTTGGGCAGACCTCGCTAAATACTGCGCAGATTGGTCACTTATCCTATAACCAATCTTTGAGTGAAGTGAGAGGAGCATTACACAACAACAGAGAGTATGCCCTTGTTGGAGTAAATAATGGTTTTTCAATTGTAGATGTGACCAATGCAGCCTCGCCAACAGAGGTTTTCTTCGAAGCTGGTCCTAACTCTATTTGGCGCGATCCTTTCTACCATAACGGATATGCTTATTGCGTTACCGAAGGTGGTGGTGGTATGTTAATTGTCGACATGAGTCCATTGCCAGGAAGTACATCTTTAACAACTACACTTTACACGGGCAGTCAGTTTAATATCTCTTCTGCACATAACATGTTCATAGAGTCTGCTACCGAACGCGCCTATTTGTTCGGAACCAATGATGTTGATGGAGTAATCATATTGGATATTTCAGACCCAATGAACCCTACGGAACTTGGAATTTGGAATGACTACTACATACATGACGGATTTGTAAGAGGCGATACGCTTTGGGCTGGTTGTTTGGCTGACGGTGCATTTGTGGTTGATGTGTCGAATGCGAGTAGCCCGGTTATTCTTGCAAACTGGGACACACCAAGTGAATTTGCGCACAACATTTGGCCTTCAGATGACAACGGTTATTCATACACCACGGATGAAGTAAACAGTGGTTTTGTTGCTGCATATGACATGTCTAACCTTCAAAATGTAGTTGAATCCGATAAGGTAAGACACCCTTTATCCGAAGGGGTAATTCCGCATAACACACATTTCTTAAATGATTACATAATTACGTCTCACTACCGAGATGGTCTTACTATTCATGATGTTTCAGACCCTTCAAACATTATTCTAACGGGTTATTTCGACTCGTCTCCATTGTCTGGCAGTGGTTTTAATGGCTCTTGGGGAGCATGGCCGTATTTACCTTCTGGCAACTTACTTATTGCTGACATTGAAGAAGGTCTTTTTGTGATTAGCGCAACGTATAAAAGAGGTGCAAGGCTAGAAGGAACTGTTACTGAGTTTGGAACGTCAAATGCTCTTAATGATGTGCTTATTACGGTTGTTGGTGCAGGTCTAATCGACAATTCTAACCTCTTTGGAGATTACGCCACCGGAACAGAAGCAGCTGGAACTTACAGCGTTAGTTTCGAAAAAGGCGGATACATTTCTCAAACCATAACTGGAGTGGTATTGGTGAACGGGCAGATTGAAATTTTGGATGTGGAGTTGGTTCCTGATGTTGCTTTCAATCTTTCAGGTATGGTTACTGAAGAGGGAACGGGTAATCCAATTTCGGGAGCTACGGTTCAATTCGTAAATCCGTTTTTCAATATTGAAGCAACTTCAAATGGCGCTGGAAACTATTCGGAAAGCGACTTTTATGCTGGTCAATATGAAGTTACAGTCGCTGCATGGGGTTATGTTGGTGAGTGTTCTTTGATAGATATCACGTCTGGAGGAACACCGCCAAGTTTCGAACTACAAGTAGGATATCACGATGATTTTGCGTTGGATTTAGGATGGTCAGTATCTGGTAACGCAAGTGCTGGAGAATGGGAAAGAGATTTTCCAATTGAAACAACCTTTGAGAATAGTATTTCTAATCCCGGTACTGATTCAAATGGAGACTGTGGTGGTCAAGCGTTTGTAACTGGAAATGCTGGTGGTGGCGCTGGAAGCGATGATGTGGATGACGGAGTGACCATTCTTCGATCCCCAATAATGGATTTAACCAGTTACAATAACCCTGCTGTTCAGTTTGATTACTGGTTTTTTAATGCTGGTGGTAGTTCAGGCATTAATGATGAATTTATTGTAAAGGTTGATAACGGAACAGATGTAGTTTCGCTCGCCTCTTTGCCTCAAACTTCAAATGTTTGGACGCCCTATTCAAATACTTTGGCTTCTCAAATTACTATAACCACAACTATGCAGTTGGTGATTGAAGTTGCTGATACGGACCCAGGTCATTTAGTTGAAGGAGGATTAGATAAGTTTCGAATTGTTGAACCGACTTCGATTGAAGAAGAATTAGCAACCTCTGCCGTGTTCATTTATCCTAATCCAGCAAAAGGCGTGGTAAACATTAACGTAACATCAGAAACTACAAATGGAGCCGTTAAGTTTTACGATGTAGCGGGTAAGTTAATTTATGAGAACAATTCCCTTATTAGAGGAGTTAACCAAGTAGTTACACCTACAGTATCTGGTGTTTACATTTGCGAAGTGTTAATTAATAATGAACGTCATATACAGCGGTTGCTAGTTCATTAATGAATACCGACTTTCGCGGTGAAAATCGAATGATTTTCTTATTTTAATGGCAGTCCAAAACACATGGAAATGGAGAGCGATATCATGCAAATTAAGGTAGAACGAGTTTCTAAAACTCGAATTCAGGAGGTTGATTTTGATAACATTCCATTCGGAAAAGAGTTTGCCGATCACATGTTTGTCGCAGACTATGAAAACGGAGTTTGGGGAGATTTTAAAATACAACCCTATGGTAAGATGATGTTCTTTCCTGCCATGCTTGGTTTGCATTACGGTCAAACCATTTTTGAGGGAATGAAAGCCTACAGAAATGATAGCGGGGAAGTAATGATGTTCCGTCCGGAAGATAATTTTAAGCGATTAAACGTTTCGGCAGGTAGAATGTGTATGCCGACTATACCTGTAGAATTGATGATGGAGGCTCTCAAAGAATTGCTCAAAATAGACTCTGCTTGGGTTCCAGAAAGCAAAGAATCTGCTTTGTATATCCGTCCGTTTATGTTTGCGACAGACGAATTTTTAGGAGTGAAGCCTTCTAACAAGTACAGATGTGTAATTTTTACTGGTCCGGTTGGTCCGTATTATACAACTCCGTTAAGAGTAGTAGTAGAAGAAAAATTCACGCGGGCTGCTAAGGGCGGAACGGGTTCTGCTAAAGCGGGTGGTAATTATGGGGGTTCACTGTATCCAACCAAGTTGGCTCAAGAAAAAGGCTACCATCAAATTCTTTGGACTGATTCAATCGAGCACAAGTACATAGAGGAAAGTGGGACTATGAATGTGATGTTCCAAATTGGAGACACGTTAGTTACTCCGCCTACTGGCGATACGATTCTGAAGGGAATTACGAGAGATAGCGTTCTTACACTTGCTGCTGATCTTGGTATGAAAGTGGAGGAAAGAAGAATTAGCATTGACGAAATTGCTGATGCTTATCAAAAAGGCGAATTGAAAGATGCCTTCGGAGTTGGTACAGCTGCAACCATTGCGCCTATTGAGGTGATCGGTTACAACGGAAATGACATGCGTCTACCATCTATCGAAACTAGAGTATTATCCCGGAAAATTGCCGAAGAACTTCGAGCCATTAGATATGGTGAAGTAGCCGATAAGTTCGGTTGGATGGTTAGCATGAACTAATGAAGTCTGCAATTGCGTCTTTCGTTCTTATTTCTGTACTCTTTGTAGGATGCAGAAAGTGCGTTGAATGTGAGATTAGACTGAAGGAGTCTCAGGACGTAATTGGAAACGTAGACGAATTTTGCGGAAACAAGAAGAAAGTTGAAGAGGAAGAGGTGCGGCTGAGAAGTGAATACACTTGTATTGAATGCAATGTTGAAACTGGCTTTGGTACAACTACTTCTGGTGTTCAATGTGGCGATTTGGCCTTTACCGATAGCCTAGAAGCAAGTTGGGAGCAAGCAGCTTTTGACATTGGGGCAAATGCAGATTGCATTTACTACCGCGACACGGCTAACGTTACTTGCGTGCTTAAATAAGGGGTATTTTCTTAATAAAGGCTCACGTAACCAGAACCAATCCAAACAGCATCTTCGTCTCCAGTGTACAATGAAACTTTGTACGAACCACGTTCCTTTAACAACAGTTTGAAATTTGCCTGCTTTGCATCTTTAGGAATGGTCACTACCAGTTCTGTGTAGTGTTGGTCATACATGGAAGTTCCTAGCGGTTTGTGCCAAACATCAATAGCAATTACTTCAGTGCCAAACCCTTCATTATTAGAGAATAAAACTTCAGCATTTACCCCACCTGGCACTGCTTTAAATTTTTCATTTTGTCCTTGCAGCATGCCGCTTTGCACACTTCTTCCAAAGGCAATGTAAAAGCTTTCAAATACCAGCGTTTCTTTCTCCTCCTCCGTAAGTTCTTCCTTAATTACAGATTCAACGAACACAGGTTCGGGTGCGTTTTCAATGAGCTCTTCCTTGGTTAATTCTTTATTCTTAGGCTCATTAGTTACTGCCTCCATCTTGGTTTTTTCAGGAACCTCTTCTACAATAACAACTTTCTCTACTGGTTTTTCGACTACAACTTTCTTAGGTCCTTTTATAACAATTGACGCAGTAGCTAAGGCATTCTTCTCTCTGTCAAAAGCAGTTATCTTATAAGTTCCGGGAGCAGTAAAATCGTACTTAAGTGCTGCCCAGCTTCTCCCTTGGCCAATTACTAATTTCACATCATCCGCGGGAAGACCAATTTCTTTAGCAGGTTCGATAAGGAAATTCATGGCATTACCATTAATGGTAGTCTTGCCATTGTTGTACATCAAAACCAACTTGAGTGGGAACTGATTGGTCTGCCATTCAACAGCAGGATTGCGAAGAGTTCCTAGATTATTGAAAAAGTCGCCAACTGTAATTTCTTGTGCCGAGACATTCAGGCTGAAAAAGGCGAGTACTATGAATAGTAGTTTCATTCTCATAATACTCAGCAATTTTCTAGCCATTCTTTCTTTGTAATCATTCACAGAGTGCCCAAGACTGGACTCGAACCAGCACGACCTTGCGATCACTAGCCCCTCAAGCTAGCGTGTCTACCAATTTCACCACCTGGGCAGGGTTGCGCAAATTTAGCCGTTTTTTTGACTGTTTAAGTACCAAAATGGTAGGGTTTGAACAATTTGGTGGTAATCGCAATTGGTATATTTACAACCTCCCTTTAAAGGACACACTTTGAACAACTTCACAAAACTTTGGTGGCTTGAAAAAATTCATCTCTTCGAAGGGCTTTCTGAACAGGAAATGCTGAAGATTGAAGAGCGTTCTACAATGAAGACCAAAGGAAAAGGGACGCATATTTATTTTCCCAACGAGCCGTCAAAAGTGATTTTCTTTTTGAAAAACGGCCGTGTAAAAATTGGCAGCTATTCTGAGGATGGTAAAGAAGTGATAAAGGGAATTATGCACCCAGGAGACATGTTTGGCGAACTTGGGTTGGTTGGGCAGGAAACCAGAAACGATTTTGCCATTGCAATGGACGATGAGGTACGTGTTTGCACCATGAATGTGGAGGAAATTCTTGGTATGATGCGTGGCAACCCTGATTTAAGCTTGAAAATAACCGCAACTATCGGTACCCGATTAGCTAAAATTGAAAGAAAATTTGAGTCGCTCATCTTTAAAGATGCACGAACGAGAGTGGTAGATTTAATTCGTGAAATGGCTACCGATAGAGGCAAGGTTTTAGCGGGTGGCGAGGTATTTCTTGAGCATTCTCTAACTCATCAAGACATTGCCAATTTAACAGCCACTTCTAGACAAACAGTAACTACGGTTCTTAACGAGCTCAAGGAAAAGGAAATGATAAACTTTGACCGGAAGACCATTCTGGTTCATGAAATGGATAAACTCGCATGAAGCCAACCATTTATGTTGCAAACAGATGTCATCAGTGCGGAATGGTGAAAGATTTTGTCAAAAAATCAGGCATCGACACAAACATTTACAACGTAGATCTCTCAACAGCTCAACCTCCAATTGACATATTTGTCTACCCAGCTTTATTTATTGATTCCAAGCTTGTTGCCTACGGAGAAGATATCATAGCCTACTTTAAGAATCAACTTATTAATTAAGATACCATGCTAACAGAAGAATTGATGCAGATTTCAGCCAAAGCACAAAGAGTTATTGATACGGAAGACAGATATGGCGCACACAACTATCATCCATTGCCAGTGGTTTTGGAAAGGGGCGAAGGAGTGTATGTGTGGGATACTGACGGAAACAAGTATTTCGATTTTCTATCGGCTTATTCAGCGGTTAATCAAGGCCACTGCCATCCTGCAATAATTTCTGCACTTACTGAGCAGGCTCAAAAACTGACCCTAACAAGTAGAGCATTCTATAATGATGTGCTAGGGGAGTTTGAAAAATACGCAGCCGAGTACTTTGGCTTTGATAAGCTTTTGCCGATGAATACAGGCGCAGAAGGCGTTGAGACAGCCCTTAAGTTGTGCAGAAAATGGTCTTACGAAAAGAAAGGCATAGCACCCGATAAGGCAAAAATTATTGTCTGCGAGGGTAATTTTCACGGACGTACTATTAGCATCATTTCGTTTTCGAACGACCCAGACGCGCGTAATAATTTCGGTCCTTATACTCCAGGTTTTGAGGCCATTCCTTACAACGATACGGCTGCTTTGGAAAAAGCCTTTCAAGACCCAAATGTTGCGGGTTTCTTGGTTGAGCCAATTCAAGGAGAGGCTGGAGTTAATGTGCCAGATGATGGGTATTTAACTAAAGTGCGTCAGCTTTGTACAGACTATAACGTATTGCTAATTGCAGACGAAATTCAAACTGGAATTGCAAGAACGGGTCAGCTTTTGGCAATTGATCACGAAAACGTCAAGCCAGATATTCTCATTCTTGGAAAGGCACTTTCAGGAGGAGTTCTACCTGTATCTGCTGTGCTAGCAAATAATCACATAATGATGTGTATTAAGCCAGGCGAACATGGCTCAACTTTTGGTGGTAACCCACTGGCTTGTAAAGTGGCCATGGCAGCCTTGGATGTTGTGAAGGACGAGAAGTTGGCTGAAAATGCGCAGAGACTAGGAGAAATCTTCAGGTCAGAAATGAACAAGGTAATGGCAGAAAATAGTTTGGTTAAGCTGGTAAGAGGTAAAGGTTTGCTTAATGCAATCATCATTAACGATTCTCCTGACAGCAAAACTGCTTGGAACATCTGTCTTAGCTTAGCAAGTAAGGGCTTATTGGCTAAGCCAACGCACGGCAACATTATTCGTTTTGCGCCACCGTTGGTGATGACTGAGGCTCAACTTTATGATTGTATTGAGATTATCAAATCAACTTTGAAAGAATTCAATAAGTGAAAATTGCCCTAAATAAGGTTTTGCGTACTGTCTTTATGGCTGTCCTGCTACTCGTCAATATTGACGTTTTTTCGCAGGAAGTAAAAACAGTATCGTATAGTGGAGACGACCTCCATTATTTCGGATATGTGATGCTTTATGGCGATACAACTGCTTGGGTAAACGTCAAGTCTAATGATGTTTACCACCTTTCTAAAGCACTATTTTTTAGGTCCGTTAAATTGCTTTCGTTTATTCAAAATGATGATTTATACTTTTTCGGCTCTGCCCTTATTGGTGGCGATAAAGCTCAGTTAGAGAAAATTCTGAATGACGATTTGTATTACGTGGGTATTGCTTTGTTTACGAAAGATGCTGGTGCATTGGAGAATATCAAATCGGACGATTTCTACTATTTGGGAAAAGGATTGCTGTTGAAGGATGGAAATTACCTAGATCAAATTTCAACCATCAAATAAGATGATTACCATTATTTGCGGGACCAATAGACCCGACAGCAACAGCGCTAAAGTGTCTGAATTGTACGCAAAAACATTATCCGAAAGAGGAGAGAATTGCCAGATTTTAGACCTGCTTAAAGTTGACGCAAGTTGGATTCAAGAGAGTCATTTTGGAGATAACGTGCCTGAATTTGAACAAGTGGTAAAGCGCTTTATTCATTCGGCACAAAAACTTGTGTTTATAGTTCCTGAGTACAACGGTGGATTTCCGGGTTACCTGAAGTATTTCATTGATGCCTGTAATCATGGTGATTGGAAAGACAAGAAAGTGGCTCTTATTGGCTTGGCAACAGGCAGAGGCGGTAATTTGAGAGGTGTAGATCACCTAACGGGCATTTTACACTACTTAGGTTCTGAGGTGTATAGTAAAAAAGTATATCTGTCTCAGGTAAATCAACTAATGACTGCCGATGGGCAGTTTGTAGGAACCATTGTTTCAGACGAAATCGATGCGCAAATAGCTGGTTTTGTAACTTTCTAAAATGCTACTAAACTTGATAGGTTCATTCCCGCTAGCGCCACTCTATTGGTTGCAGGCCCTTATTTCAGCTTTTTTTGCCATTCTTTTTCTGCAATCTGGTATAGATAAGATTGCCAATCAAAAAGAAAACTTGGATTGGCTACTTGGTCATTTTGCTAAATCTCCACTTTCGGGTACTGTACCATTTTTGCTTACCACAATTACGGTGGTAGAGGTAATAGCCGGAGGAACTTCTTTGGTTGCGGTTGGACAATCGCTTTATTTCAAGGAGTTCGATTTTGCCATTTTAGGAACAGGCTTTTCGGCAGTTGCATTGCTCATGCTCTTCTTCGGACAGCGCATGGCCAAGGATTATGAAGGGGCAGGTAACCTTGTTCCATATTTTATCTTGGCCGTTCTTAATCTGTACTTTTTGCTATAAAAAAAGCCTCATATAATGAGGCTTTAAAAATTTCGTCAGAAGGTTTGGTTACATCTTATCGTCATCCTCTAAATCGTCAAAGCTGATATCTGAAGTGTATTCAGAATCGCTCGATTTTTCTACAGATGGTGCTTCTGCGGCAGCGGGTTTAACAGCAACTGGTGCAGGAGCATAGTGGTCGTTTTCTGAACCATAATCATCTCCCTTTTCATCTTTAATAAACTTAATAGCGGATGATAATCCGTCAGCAAACTTGTCGAAGTCTTCTTTATACAGAAACAGTTTGTGCTTATCGTAATGGAATTTTCCGTTCTCGTCAATCCTGCGTTTACTCTCCGTAATAGTCAGGTAATAATCGTCTCCGCGGGTAGCTTTAACGTCAAAAAAGTAGGTTCTTTTGCCAGCTCTAACTGGCATAGAGAAGATGTCTTCCCGTCTTTTCGAATCCTGTCCGTCCATCTCTCAAAGTTGATTTTAAAACATCAATACATCAAATATATAAATGTTTATGTCGAATGAAAACGGTCATTCATCGATGTTCTTTACAGGCACTTTGCGTTGGTCTTCTTCAAGCAACTGTTTCTGGTACAAAGAGTAATACACTCCTTCAGCCTTTAAGAGGTTGGTATGAGTACCCTGTTCTACAATTGTTCCGTGGTCCAATACTATTATTTGATCTACATGTTTTACTGATGAAACTCGGTGACTAATTATCACCGTGGTCTTGCCTTTCATCAAGTCTTGTAAGTGACCCAAAATCTTTTCTTCAGTTTCGGTGTCTACCGCTGAAAGGCAATCGTCAAAAATGAGAATTTGCGGGTCTCTAATAATTGCTCGGGCAATAGATATTCGTTGTTTTTGGCCACCAGAAAGCGTTATTCCACGTTCGCCAATGTGAGTGTCGAATCCCTGTTTAAAGTCAATTATGTTCTCATAAATGTCAGCTTGCTTCGCAGCTCGTTCTATCTGTTCGTTAGAAATGGCGTCTTGTGCCACACCAAATGCAATATTGTTCCCAATCGATTCGGAGAAAAGGAAAACATCTTGAGGTACGTAGCCAATGTTCGATCTAACCGAACTCAAATTTAAATCCTGAATTGGCTTTCCATCAATCAGAACTTGCCCCTTTGTCGCATCATAAGTTCTGGTTATAAGCGATGCAATGGTAGATTTTCCGCTTCCGGTTCTTCCCAATATCGCCAAACTCTCCCCTTGCTTAACCCTAAAGTTGAGGTTAGTTAATGCCTTAATGCCGCTATCTGGATAAACGAAATCAACGTTCGAAAATTCAATGTCACCTCCAATGTTGGTAGGTTCAATTTGCGTGTTGATTATCTCTGGTTCTGTACTCAGAAATTCGTTAATCCGCGTTTGAGAAGCGGCAGCTCTTTGAATGATGCTAGTAATCCAACCAATGGCTGCTACGGGCCACGTAAGCATGTTGATGTAAATGATAAACTCAGCAATATTTCCAGTGGTAATATTGCCAGCCATCGCCTGCATTCCACCTACATACACGGTAATAATTGTACTTAATCCGATAAGAATAAGCATGGTAGGGAAGAAGAGAGCCTGTATCTGAACCAACTCCAAAGACGTGTTTTTGTAACGCTCAGTTTCTTTATCGAAAGCAGCTCCCCAAACATCTTCTTTAGCGTACGCTTTCAGTACCCGAATACCAGAGAATCCCTCTTGAACGAAGGTGCTCAAGCCACTTAATTGGCGTTGCACTCGTTCACTTCTGATGTTAATCTGCTTGCTTACAAAGTAGATGGTTACAGAAAGCACGGGCAGCGGAATAAGAACGTAAGCCGTCAGCAATGGACTCACACTTATCATATTGTAAATGACTAGCGAGAAAAGCACCGTAAGGTTGATGGCGTACAACACGGCCGGACCAACATACATACGCACCTTACTCACATCTTCCGTAATTCGAGCCATTAAATCGCCCGTGTTGTTTCGTTTAAAGAAAGACAGCGAGAGATTTTGATAGTGGTTGTAAATCTCATTTTTCAGGTCATACTCAATATGCCTACTCATAACCACAATGGTTTGCCGCATCAAAAACATAAAAATGCCTTTGAAAATGGCAGCAGCAACAATCACCAATCCGAAGAAAAACCAAACGCCAATAAACGATTCGCCAATAATGGATTTAAACGGAGTGTCTTGAAAATGAGGGGAAATAACGCTTATCTCTCTCAGTAAATCGAAAGTTATACGCACAACCTTGGGCGGAATTATCGCATAAAAGTTGCTGACCGTTACGAACAGAATGCCAAGAAAAAATCGAGTTTTATACCTCCAGAAATACTTATTCAAATGTGCAAGCGACCGCATCCTTCTGCTCCGAAATCCTCTTTATAGATTGTGAAAAATAAACATACTTTTGCCCAAAGTTAGGAATGTTTAACCGCAGAGATTTCCGAACGTTTTTTGATAGAAACTTAGCGGTACAAGAAGCATAACAGGAGGTTGGACAAAAGGTTCTTTGAGTAATGTTGAGTAGAAGGCACTTAAGAGTAAAAGTGATGCAAGCTTTGTTTGCATATCAGCGGTCGGATGGCTCTGAATTAGCCGCTGGAGAGAAGCTGCTCACACAAAGTCTAGAAAAAATCTACGACCTCTACATTCATCAACTTTCTCTTATTAAAGAGATGCACTCTTTTGCTACCAAGCAAATTGAAGATGGCAAAACTAAACGCATGCCTACAGATGAGGATTTAAACCCAAATCTGCGTTTTGTAGAAAACAAATTACTTCTTCAATTAGAACAGAATATTCAGTTAGAAAAGCAGATTTCTGCACGAAGAATTAACTGGGCTGAGCACTCCGAACTTATTCGTAGAATATTTACAGCTTTTAAAGAGTCCGAGCATTACCAAGAGTTTATGGCTATTGAAGAGCCAACCTATAAGGAGTGTAGGCGAATTGTATATAAACTTTATGAAGATTTCATTGTTCCTAATGAGCACCTTCAATCCATATTTGAGGAGAAGAGCATTTTTTGGAACAACGATTTAGAACAGGTTAGCGCCTTGGTTGTAAGAACACTGTCAGATTTTAAGAAGGACGTGGATTTTGGTAATACGCTTCCTTCCATGTATAAAGATGAAGAGGAAGACAGGCAGTTTGCGAAAGACCTTTTTAGAAAAACAGCCACGTTTAGCGGGGAGTTTCAAAAGTTGGTTGAGGAGAAATTGGAAAATTGGGATATGGATAGAATTGCATCTACCGATATCCTGCTGATGAAAATGGCAATTTGTGAATTCATTCATATAAAGTCGGTGCCAACCAAGGTTACCATGAACGAGTACATTGAAATAGCTAAAGAGTACAGCACACCAAAAAGCGATGGCTTTATAAACGGGATCTTGGATAAGGTTTTGGCCGAGCTGGTAGCTGATGGAAAAGTGAATAAAATTGGCAAGGGTTTAATTGGTGGCTAATGTTCGTGCTATCATTAAATTTGAAGCCTCATAAACAACATTTATAGTATACCTATCACATGAAAAAGTTAGCATTTGTATTTGCGGTTGTAGCTTTATTTAGCGCTTGTGGCGAGCAGCCAGCAACTGAAGAAGGAAACCTTGATTCAGCGGTTGTAGACAATCCTGCAACAGCAGATTCAGGAGATGGCGTTGACGGAGACGTTGCAGTTCCAGAGTTTAAATTTGAAAAGGAAGCTCACGACTTCGGAACAATTATCCAAGGTGAAAAAGTTGCTTATTCGTTCAAGTTTAAAAACACAGGTAAAGGTGACCTGATTATCACTTCGGCCAAAGGAAGCTGCGGATGTACTATTCCAGAATATCCAACGGCACCAATTGCTCCAGGCGCAGAAGGTGTTATCGATGTTGTGTTTAACAGCGATGGCAAATCTGGACAACAAAACAAGAAAGTAACTATCGTGGCAAACACGGTTCCAAATACCATGGTTTTGGCTATCAATGGAATGGTGGAAGTGCCGGTTTCTGAATAATAATCTGATAAGAATTTAAAAGATGCAAGAGTTTATAGCGGGTACATTGGGAGAAGGTGGGATGACCATCGTAATGTTTGGGGCCATGTTTCTGGTCTTTTACTTCTTCATGATTCGTCCTCAAATGAAGAAGGCGAAAGACGAAAAGAAATTTCGTTCTGAACTAAAGAAAGGCGATAAGGTGGTTACAATCGGAGGTATTCACGGTAAGATTGCCGAAATAAAGGAGACCACGCTTTTAATTGAAGTTGGAGAAGGCAACAAACTCAAAATTGAGAAGTCTGCCGTATCTAAAGACAACTCAGTAGGCCTCCAACAGACCAATTGATCTTTTTCTAATTTGGTCGCATGCCAAGTGCCTTTGCAACCAAACTACTAACAACCCTACGTGCGCAATTAAACCAGCGCTCCGTAGCGTTTTTGGCATGCTTGATTTTAGCAACCTTGTTCTGGTTGCTTACATCCCTTTCAAAGGATTACGTTGATGAAATAAGCATTCCTGTGGCGTACGCCAACATGCCCGAAGATCTGCTCGTGGCAAACAAACTAACAACTCAGGTGTCTGCACAAACCAAAGGCGGTGGCTTCAGCTTATTGTGGTATAAGCTGCAATTTGAAAAGGTTGAAATTCCAGTAAATGCCAATCCAGTCAACCTTCCAAGAGTGACAAAAAATGGTCAAACCTTCCATTACATTCTATTAGGGAATAAAGGATTGGAGGCTTTTCGTTTGGACGATGACCAGTTAGAGATTCAAGATGTATATCCTGACACGCTTTTCATACAATACAAGCCAAAGTATGTCAAGAAAGTAGCCGTAAAATTGGATGCTGAAATCACCTTTGAAAAACAATTTGGAATGGTGGAAGAAGCGAAGATTGAACCTGATTCTGTGCTTCTTACTGGGTTAAAAGAAGAAATAGATACCATTGCTTTTGTAAGAACCCAACCCCAAACTTGGAACAACTTAGATGAGAGTCTGTCTTCTAAGGTAGAGCTCCGTAGCTTTTCTGATTTACCTCTTATTACAGTGAGTGCTAGCACCGCCACAGTAGAATTAAATGTGGTGGAATTTACCGAAGGAAGCGTTTCCATTCCTCTTAATATCATTGCCCGTAAACCAGGTTCTGTGAAGGTATTCCCTTCCGTAGTTGATATCACTTTTCAGGTTCCGCTTGATGCATATGACTCGGTTTCCGCAGACCAATTTCAGGCGTCTGTTGTGCTTAACGATTTACAGGCAGGACAAACAAGGCTTACGGTAAATATTGACCGACACCCCGACTTTGTGAAAAAGGTTCGGGTTAACCCATCTCAAGTAGAGTTCATTATTCAGCAATGAAAGTGGTAGGCGTAACAGGCGGAATTGGTAGCGGGAAAACCACGGTTTGCCAAATATTTGAGCATCTCAATGTGCCCATATATTATGCTGATAGTCGGGCGAAAGAGCTGATGGCTAGCAACTCCGATTTGAAAGCGGCCATCATCAAATCATTCGGAGAAGACAGTTATACCAACGGACAATTGAACAGGCCGTATTTGGCCAAATTGGTATTCACATCACCAGAAAAGTTGGCGCTCTTAAATTCCTTGGTTCATCCAGCTGTAGCCAACGATTTTGAAAGTTGGCTAGAAGAAAACGACACCGTACCATATGTTCTTAAAGAAGCCGCAATTCTTTTCGAAAGTGGCGCTTACCAAGATGTAAATACCTCGGTTTTAGTGATAGCGCCAGAAGATGTAAGACTGCAGCGGGTAATGAAGCGTGATGGCTCTTCTAAAGAGGAGGTTTTGCAGCGAATGAAAAACCAATGGACGCAAGAACGGAAAGCTAAATTGGCAGACCACATCATTAATAATGACGGAACACAATTGCTCATTCCACAGGTCTTAGAACTTCACAAGAAGTTTAGTGGCAAATAAAGTAGAGTTGTTTTCCTGAATGAAATGAAGAATCTCAACAAGCGATGAAAATCCTTACAGCAGAACAAATTCGTGCCCTCGATAAATACACAATCGAACACGAACCAATTTCTTCTTACAATTTAATGGAGCGGGCGGCATCTGCATGCTACGCTATGCTTCCGTATGACGATTTCTGGTTCTCATCTACGGTGTATGTATGTGGAAAAGGAAACAACGGAGGCGATGGTTTAGCCATGGCTCGCATGCACGCACAGGACAATGAAGAGGTGCAAGTCATCATAATTGAACACGCCAAAGAAGGAAGTCCAGATTTTGCACATAACCTCTACTTATTAGAAGAGGAAGGAAATGTTGAGGTAATTCATGTCAGAACGATTGAAGACTTTCCGCCAATTGATGAAAAGGCCTTGATTGTAGATGCCATTCTCGGAACAGGATTGTCACGTCCCTTAGAAGGACTGTTAGCCAGCGTAGTTGTGCACATCAATTGTCTCGATAATCATGTGGTGAGCGTAGATATGCCAACAGGACTTTTTGCTGATGACAACTCCAAAAACGACTTAGGATTAGTTATTTGGGCAGACGAGACTTATACCTTCCATTGTCCTAAAATGAGCATGCTTTTTCCTGAAACAGGCAACTTTGCTGGTGCGGTAGAGGTGCTCGATATCGGTTTGATGGATGAGGAGATGAATCCCGATTCTAAGTACGAATATGTACAGTTGGAAGGGTTACTAAAACTTTATAGGAAGCGTCCAAAATTCTCACACAAAGGCACCTTCGGTCATGCGCTGCTTGTGGCTGGTTCTATAGGAAAGATGGGAGCCGCACAGTTATCGGCCATGGCCTGTTTAAGAAGCGGAGCTGGTTTGCTCACTGCTCACGTTCCTGCATGCGGATTGGACATTATGCAAGTAGGAGTGAAGGAAGCCATGTGCACGGTTGATTCTAACCAAGATTACTGCATCGACCTTCCAAATCTCGGCCCGTTCAATGCCATTGGCATTGGCCCCGGAATAGGAACAGAAAAAGACACCGCCAATGTGCTAAAGCGATTGCTGCAAGATGCCGATGCTCGTTTGGTAATTGATGCGGATGGGCTCAACATTTTAGGCGAGAATAAAACGTGGCTTTCATTTATACCAAAAGGAACGATTCTTACGCCTCACCCAAAAGAATTTGAGCGCTTAGCTGGTAGTTGGGAAACTTGGGAAGAGTGCTTGCAATTGCAACAAGACTTCTCTGAGAAATACAAGGTAATTGTGGTTCTGAAAGGAGCACATACCTGTACAACAACTCCCTCTGGACAAGTCTTCTTTAACTCTACTGGCAACAGCGGAATGGCAACCGCAGGCAGTGGAGATGTACTCACTGGGATTATTCTTGGTTTATTAGCACAAGGCTATTCCCCAGAAGTGGCAACTGTAATGGGCGTGTATTTACATGGAGTTGCGGGTGATGCTGCTCTTATCGAAGAAACCGAAGAAACGCTTGTCGCCTCGAAGATTGTCGATAATCTCGTTAGAGCATTTGGACTAATGAGCAACTCGTTCTAAATCAAACCCGGTCAGTTCGAGTGATTCTGAAAGAATCGTATCGAGAACAAATTCGACTCTGCAAACTTCTTGAGCCTGCATGCACACTCACTTAAGGTGTTTGCAAGTTCTATAATTGGTTTTGCAAGCTCCTTGAGCCCCCTTGCAAGTCGCTTGGGCCAGTATGCAAACGCCTTGAGCTTCCTTGCACGCCTACTGAGCCGCCATGCAGATTCACTGAGCCACCGTATACGTACGCTGAGCCAACTTGGCGTTTTACTGAGCTTCCATCGCTCAAACAAATAGAAGAATAGTACTTGAGTGGAGTTCGGCAACCTAAACTTGTTTCAGGGGCTGAAAAACAGATGGTGAAACAACTTCACCATAATCTACCGCAATATTTTACCGAATCACCAGCTTCTCGTTAAAAAGCTCATCATTCGTGGAGCCAATAACGATATACATTCCTGGTGTAAGGTTGTTGTATGGATCGATGGCCGTAACGGGGCCAGAACTTGCGTTCAGAATAACTTTCGAATACGCTTCTCGGCCCATCATGTCTAAAACTATAACCAAAACCTCTTTCGATTCCAGTTCGCCTAGGTCAATATGTACACCATCGGTAGAAAACGCTGGGTTCGGATAAAGACCAGAATGCACAAGCGCTGGCATATCTTCATCATGGTTATGGATGGCAGTTGCAACACTATAATTCACTTCGTATCCTAGCTGTTCAAGTACACGAGCCTCATCTTCATGTAGCATTTTAAAAGCATCTCCTCTAGATAAAGAAGGGTGCATAAGGTATCCGCCTTCGGCAGAACGATTATTGTCAAAGTGATCTAAACTAGAACCATTAAACGGGCTAGGAGAGAACACTGGAGCGTGCTGACCTGGATAAAGTTCAAACCAAACCTGCTGATTCGCTAAAACACCATCATCGGGTACCGAAACAATGGTGCTGCTTCCAGAACCACTCACAACAAAAATCTCCTCTTTATTATTATCTGCTAAATGCGCATCAAACGTGGTAAAAACATGTGGCGATGCTGCAGATTCACCGTTGCCGTTAGAATAACTGGTAAACCCAAGCAGGTGCAAAATTTCGTGTAACGCGATGGTATAGAAGTCAAACTCTTGGCTAGATGGATTGCCATTAACAGAATAGTTATAGCTCAAGTTTGGATGGAAATTAAACTGCAAATATCCGTCAGGGAAATCGCCATAAGGGTCGTTACCCGTGGCAATATGTGCCTTGGTAAAAGGAGAATTAAATCCTTTTGAACCAAAATAATAGGCTGCAGAAAACCCAAATGGATTGCTGTTAGGGTTTGCTGAAAATGACTCTCTAATTTCTATATCAGCAGTTCCAAAATCCTCCAATAAAGACGAGTAGTATTCAAAAGCTGATTCCAAAGCGTTTCTTCTTGCAGCTCCCAAAGTTGGGTCTGCAAAGCCTGCTCCTGTGGCATTTACTTGGTCGAGATAGGTAATATTGAATTGTGGTCCGCCATTAGCTCGTATTCCATCGGTCGATTCTGCTCTGGCAATGGTTGTTCCCCAGCCGTTTGCAGCAATCTCCTCTGCCGTAAGGCGAAAAACTTCTTGCCCTGCAATGGTTTCTCCATTTGCGTCAACAATAGTCTCAGTTCCGTTAACCGATTTCAGGTAGATGGCGCCATCAGAAGCATGTTGGTCGTCAAAAGAAACCGCTTGCCCAAATGCAAGCTGAGTTCCAATTACAAACGACCAAATGATGATGAGCTTCCGAAGCATTACCTGTTCTTTATTAGGTAATACCCCGTTTTTAGGGAAAGGATACGATTATTAGACTGGCGCAAGCACAGTCTTGACCAGTGAATTGTAGCTAAAGATGAATCGATGAACGACCTAGTACAGGTCTTCGATAGAGCCTTTTCCTTCGCGAATTACTTCAACCTCGCCATCAGCACAATTCAAAACTGTGGAGCCTTCAATTCCGCCATAGCCACCATCAATTACAATATCCACTAGGTCTTCAAAGCGCTCGTGAATAAGTGAAGGGTCGGTGGTGTATTCAATCATGTCGTTTTCATCATGAACAGATGCTGTCATAATTGGGTTTCCCAATTCGCGCACAATGGCCAATGGAATCTCATTGGCAGGAATACGAATACCAACTGTTCGTTTCTTACTCTGAAACAATTTTGGAACCTGATTGGTAGCATTTAGGATAAACGTGTACGGACCAGGCAACAATCGCTTCATTAATTTGAAAGTGGGATTGTTTATTCCAGCGCAGAAGTCGGTAATATGACTAAGGTCTGAGCAGATAAAAGAGAACTGCGCTTTCTCTGGCTTGATGTTCCTGATTTGGCAAATACGCTCAACCGCCTTACGGTTGTTGATGTCGCAGCCAATACCGTAAACTGTATCTGTTGGATAGATGATTACTCCGCCTCGTTTAAGACAATCCACAACTTCCCGAATAGCTTTCGGGTTAGGATTCTCTTCATAGATACGGATTAGCATAGTCTATTTATTTGCTTCAAAATCGGCTAGAAATTTAGCCAATCCAATATCGGTAAGCGGATGATTAAGTAAACCAAGAATGGCGCTTAACGGGCAAGTAGCAACATCTGCTCCTTCTTCGGCACAACGCACAATATGCATTGTGTGTCTGATGCTTGCTGCCAATATCTGCGTATCAAACATATAGTTGTCGTAAATCAGTCTGATTTGAGCAATCAAATCCATTCCGTCTGTGCTATTGTCATCCAATCTTCCAAGAAATGGAGAAACATACGTAGCACCAGCTTTAGCCGCAAGAAGTGCTTGTCCAGCACTAAAAATCAATGTGCAATTTGTTCTTATTCCCTTGTCAGAAAAATACTTTATCGCCTTAATTCCATCCTTTATCATAGGCACTTTCACAACAATTTGCGGATGCAATGCTGCCAATGCTTCTCCTTCTCTCACCATTCCAGCAAAGTCAGTCGAAATAACTTCAGCGCTTACATCGCCATCAACAATATTGCAGATATCAATGTAATGTTGCTTCACACGAGCGTCTCCGTGAATTCCTTCCTTCGCCATTAACGATGGATTAGTGGTTACACCATCAAGAACACCTAGGTCTTGTGCTTCTTTTATCTGGTCGAGGTTTGCTGTGTCAATAAAGAATTTCATGCTTGTTTGATTTTGTACAAATGTGTTCAAGTTGCCGTGTCTTAGCAAGGCATTTGCAGAAAAGAAATGAACATGTTTTTAGAAAGTAGAAAGTCAAAAGACGTAAGTAATAAGTAAGCAAAAGTGCTTTCACGGGAAGGATTGAAACTCTTCCGTTTTTAAAATGCTTGATCGAAATTTTCGAGTATCTCTTACGCCTTGCGACTTTTTACTTACAAAAATAAAAGGCACAAAAAAGGGGTAAGCGATCTATGTCGCACCGCTACAACCACCTACCCTTGCTACATTCCTGTCCTGGGGGATTCAGTAGGAGCTGGTCGCACAGGACTTACCCCAGCGCAAAGGTAGTGGTCTTTTTTACTGCCACAACAAACAATTAGGTGGTTGCAAACAAATGTGAATACGGTAATAACCGTATAGGCATTCAGTTATATTTGTCCGAACTCAAGCGAAAATCTATGAAAGACATTATTACATGGGGAGGGATTTTAGGTTTATTACTCGTGATTCTTTCCCTCGGTTTGTATCTGTTAGATATGAGTGAGTCTGGATGGACTTCGATTTCCTACTTGATAATAATTGGAGTAATAAGTATTGGCGTTTTTAAGTTTAGGGAAACGAATGGTGGTTATCTTCCATACGGTTCCGGCTTGTTAGCTGGAACGAAAATCGCTTTTTTCGGAAGTGTTATCGCTGGCGTTTATACATACCTACATCTTACCCAGGTTGATCCTGACTTTATTGATCGCTTATTGTACAAAATTGAGGATCAGTTATATGAGGCGGGAGTAGCTGGTGTAAATGATATGATGGATTTTTATAGACGACTGTTCAAGCCTTTACCCTTTGCCATTTGGTCTTCCTTGGGTACCACGTTTGTGGGATTCATAGTATCTCTAATTGTCGCGGCAATTGTTCAAAAGAAAGACACGTCATTCGAAGCAAACTTCAAGTAACTACGAGTGCTTGTATCTATTGTAATACCACTTTTTAACGAAGACGAATCACTACCGGAACTTACGCGGTGGATAGATGACGTTATGCAGAAGAATGACCTGCTTTACGAAATCGTCTATGTGGATGATGGTAGTACAGATTCATCTTGGAAAGTAATTGAAGACCTAAAGCAGGAGAATGCCCATATCAGAGCTATTCGGTTCCGAAGAAATTATGGAAAATCTGCCGGTCTTAATAGAGGTTTCGATGCGGCAAAAGGCGATATCGTTATTACGATGGATGCTGATTTACAAGACAGTCCAGAGGAGATTCCGGAATTGGTAAGGATGATTACTGAAGACGGGTTCGACTTAGTTTCGGGCTGGAAGAAAAAACGCTACGATCCAATTACCAAAACCATCCCAACCAAACTGTATAACTGGGCTGCTAGAAAAATGTCGGGCATTTATTTGCACGATTTTAACTGTGGGTTAAAAGCTTACAAGCAAGATGTGATAAAAAGCATTGAGGTGTATGGTGAAATGCACCGCTACATTCCTGTAATTGCCAAGTGGGCAGGGTTCAACAAAATAGGCGAAAAAGTAGTTCAGCACCAAGAACGAAAATTTGGCATTACTAAGTTCGGAATAGAGCGATTCATCAATGGCCCTTTAGATTTATTGGTCATAACTTTCATGAGTCGTTTTGGCAAACGACCAATGCACTTTTTTGGTGTTTACGGCACGCTAATGTTTTTATTGGGAGGAGCCGTGAGCACTTGGTTAATAGCGGAAAAAATTGTTGCTTTAGCACAACAAACCAAAGTAAGAGAGGTAACTGACCAACCTTTGTTCTATTTGGCCATTTTGGCTATGATTATTGGAACACAGTTGTTTACAGCGGGATTTTTGGCAGAGATGATTTCACGATCATCGCACGACAGGAACAATTACCAAATTGCTGAAATAATAGATTAGTCTTGGGCTCATCCAAAAAGTGTGTAATCATTGGTCCAGCGTTTCCGCTTAGAGGCGGAATAGCACAGTTAAATGAATCTCTATCTCAAGAGTTCACAAAGCAGGGTATAGAAAACACCATTTTCTCCTTCTATCTACAGTATCCATCTTTTTTGTTTCCAGGAACATCCCAAACTGAAGCTTCTGATCGATTGGGACCTGAAGGGGTTAGAATTGTACCTTCAATTAGCTCCATAAACCCAATTAGCTGGTGGATAACCGTTAGGCAAATTGCAAGGTTAAATCCAGATTTCATTGTCGTACGATTTTGGATTCCATTCATGGGACCAGCTCTCGGAACCATTTGTAAATGGCTAAAAGCCAGATTAGAAGTTCCAGTAATCGGAATTCTAGATAATGTCATTCCGCACGAAAAACGCATTGGGGATAGACTTCTCACGCAATACTTTCTTAACCATTGCGATGGTTATGTAGCAATGTCATCAAGTGTGATTGATGACCTCCAATCCTTTGACTCTGTGAAACCACGGAAGCTTTTGTATCACCCTGTCTACGACCAGTTTGGAGAATCGGTAGAGAAAGCATTGGCTCGGAAACATTTGAGCATTCCCGAAAGCACGAAACTGATTTTATTCTTCGGAATTATTCGAAAGTACAAGGGGCTAAAACTCCTCCTAAAAGCGCTAGCCAAGATTAAGAATAAGCAGAATGTAAAATTGGTTGTGGCTGGAGAGTTTTATGACGATAGAGTGCAATACACCCGCCTTATCGATAAGTTGGGATTGAACGCACATGTCATAGTAAATGCAGGGTTTGTAGATAAATACAAGGTCAAGTACTATTTCTGTGCAGCCGACTTGGTAGCTCAACCCTATCTCACCGCAACACAAAGTGGAGTAACCCAAATAGCTTATCACTTCAACACACCTATGCTAGTCACAAATGTTGGGGGGTTGCCAGAAATGGTGCCACACGAAAAGGTAGGATACGTTTGTGATGTTGATGCAAATTCTGTGGCACAGTCAATTGAACGATTTTTCGATGAAAATCGAGTTGGAGAATTTCAGGCAAATATCCTCGAAGAAAAGAAGCGTTTTCAGTGGGATTATTTTGCTGGCGAAATAGAAAATTTGGCATCTCAAATCAGATAACTCAATACACCCGATTCCCCTTTGTTTACAACGCTTTCAGCGCCTTTTTAAGCTCCTGAAATGACTATATTTGCGCCCTCTTAAAAAAGCGTGGTCATCAAACCAATTACATTGAAAGAAATTGCCATGGTCGATCTTCAGACGCAGTATTTGCGATTGAAAGACCAAATCGACAGTTCAGTATTGAATGTTATGGATTCTGGTCGCTTTATTGGTGGTCCAATTGTGGATGGTTTTGCTCGTGACCTTGAAGCATATTTAGGTTGTAAGCACGTAATTCCTTGTGCAAATGGCACAGACGCCTTGCAAATAGCTATGATGGCTTTAGGGCTCAAGCCTGGCGATGAGGTAATCGTGCCAACTTTTACATATGTAGCAACTGCGGAGGTTATCGCTTTACTTGGTTTAACGCCAGTAATGGTAGATGTTGAGCCTGATACTTTTTGTATTGACTTAAAGCAGGTTGAAGAGGCGATTACTCCTTCCACTAGAGCAATTGTTCCGGTGCATTTGTACGGTCAATGTGCGGATATGGAGGGATTGATGAAGCTAACTGATGCTCATGGGATTCATGTGATTGAAGACAATGCTCAGGCTATTGGTTCGGATTATCATTACTCTAATGGAAAAACCGTCAAATCTGGGACCATCGGGGACTTCGGTTGTACTTCCTTTTTTCCATCTAAAAACCTAGGTTGTTTTGGGGATGGAGGTGCTATTTGCACCAATAATGATGAGTTGGCCGCAACCGCTAGAATAATTGCTTCACACGGTCAAACCCAACTTTACGTACATGATTTAATCGGAGTTAACTCTAGGCTAGATGCCATGCAGGCAGCTATTCTTAAAGTTAAGTTGCCTCATTTAGACGATTTTATCGCCAGAAGAACGCATGTTGCCGATAGATATGATGCTGCTTTTAGTTCTTGTGAGGGAATAAAAACGCCAGTTAGAGGAGCTCAGTCAAAGCATGTTTTTCATCAATATACCTTGGTGTTAAACGGTGTAGATAGAAATGAATTGAAGTCGTTTTTGGCCGAAAATGATGTGCCATCAATGATTTATTACCCCATTCCGTTGCATAAACAAAAGGCCTATGCAATGGGCAATACAGATCGAAAATACAGCACTACAGAGGAGTTGTGCGCCAATGTTATTTCTCTTCCAATTCATACCGAAATGGAAAAGGAACAGCAGAATTATATAATTGAGAAAGTTTTAGAATTCGTAAATAAAGGATAAATGAATATTGCAGTAGTAGGTACGGGATATGTTGGTTTGGTAACAGGCACATGCTTGGCAGAAACAGGAAACCACGTTATCTGCGTAGATATCGATGTGAACAAGGTAAATAAGATGAAAAACGGTGAGGTGCCGATTTACGAACCTCATTTGGATGTCTTATTTGAAAGAAACATCAAGCAAGGAAGATTGAGCTTTACAACCGACTTAGCCTCGGCTATCGAAGATGCTCAGGTTATTTTCTTAGCCTTACCAACCCCTCCGGGAGAAGATGGCTCTGCAGATTTATCATACATCTTAGGCGTAGCAGACGACCTAGGAAAGCTAATGAAAGGCTACAAGGTTTTGGTTGATAAGAGCACAGTTCCTGTTGGAACAGCTGCAAAAGTCACCGCTGCTGTTAAGAAGAATGCTACCGTTGATTTTGATGTTGTTTCAAACCCAGAATTTCTGAGAGAAGGCTTTGCTGTTGATGATTTCTTGAAGCCAGATAGAGTTGTAGTAGGTACTTCTTCAGCAAAGGCCCAAGCCATAATGGAAGAGTTGTACAAGCCTTACGTCCGTCAAGGAAACCCAATCATTTTTATGGATGAGAAATCGGCTGAGCTGACTAAGTACGCTGCCAACGCATTTCTTGCTACCAAGATTACTTTCATGAATGAGATTGCCAATTTGTGCGAACTTGTTGATGCTGATGTTGATAAAGTGAGAATTGGAATAGGAACGGATACTCGAATTGGAAAGCGATTTCTTTTTCCTGGTATTGGATATGGTGGAAGCTGTTTCCCAAAAGACGTTCAAGCTCTGGCTAAGTCTGCAGCAGAAGTGAATTACGATTTTGCTCTTCTAACCTCCGTAATGAAGGTAAACGAAGATCAAAAAACCATTATCGTTCCTAAGATTGCCGATTTCTTTGGTGGTGATTTAAAAGGAAAACACTTTGCGTTATGGGGATTGGCGTTTAAGCCAGATACAGATGACATCAGAGAAGCACCAGCGCTTTATGTGATTGATAAATTGGTTGCTGCAGGAGCTACTATCACAGCATACGACCCTGAAGGAATGGCGAATGTGAAAACGCTAGTTGGTGATAAGATTTCTTATGCCGAAAACCAATATGATGCTTTAAAGAATGCCGATGCCCTCATTATTGCAACAGAGTGGTCGGTATTCCGCTCTCCAGATTTCGCAAAGGTTTCTAGCATTCTGAAAGAGAAAGTGATTTTTGACGGCAGAAACCTTTACGACCTAGATCAAATGAAAGGGCTAGGATATTACTACAATAGCATCGGTCGTAAGACTGTAATTCCAAACGGATGAAAAGAGTTTTAATAACAGGAGCTGCTGGTTTTCTAGGGTCTCATCTTTGCGAGAGATTCCTAAAGGAAGGATGTCATGTAATTGCCATGGACAACCTTATAACTGGCGACCTGAAAAATATTGAGCACCTCTTCAAACTTAAAGAGTTTGAATTTTGTCATCACGATGTAAGCAAGTTTATCCACGTTCCTGGAAAGTTGGATTACATCATGCATTTTGCATCTCCGGCCAGCCCAATTGACTATTTGAAGATTCCGATCCAAACCTTAAAAGTGGGTTCTTTGGGAACACATAATTGTCTGGGATTGGCGAAGGCAAAAGGCGCAAGAATGTTAATTGCTTCAACCTCTGAGGTTTATGGAGATCCAATGGTTCATCCTCAAACGGAAGAGTATTGGGGAAATGTAAATCCAATTGGTCCACGTGGAGTTTACGATGAGGCTAAACGTTTTCAGGAAGCAATTACCATGGCATATCATAGATATCATGGAGTTGAAACCCGCATAGTGCGAATTTTCAATACTTACGGTCCAAGAATGCGACTGAATGATGGACGTGTGTTGCCTGCATTTATTGGTCAAGCGTTAAGGGGTGAAGATCTTACCGTTTTTGGTGACGGAAGCCAAACAAGAAGCTTCTGTTATGTAGATGATTTGGTGGAAGGAATCTGGAGACTTTTGAATTCAGATTATGCAGAACCGGTAAACATTGGCAATCCAGATGAGATTACCATTGGCGAATTTGCCGAAGAAATCATCAAGCTTACGGGTACAAATCAGAAGGTGATTTATAAGGAACTTCCTGTTGATGACCCATTGCAGCGTCAGCCAAACATAGACAAAGCAAGAGCACTGCTAAACTGGGATCCGAAAGTAAATCGTGCGGATGGCTTGAAGATTACCTTCGAATATTTCAAGAGTCTACCTGAAAGTGAACTCTACAAGAAAGAGCACAACACCTTTGAAGGATACATTAGAAAATAATGGGATACTTCGCTCACGAAACAGCTGTAATTGACGAAGGGTGTCAGATTGGTGATGGAACCAAGATCTGGCACTTCTCGCATTTAATGGGTGGCTGTAAGTTGGGCGAAAATTGCAATTTGGGGCAGAATGTTGTTGTCTCTCCAGATGTTGTTTTGGGCAATAATGTAAAGGTTCAAAATAACGTTTCAATCTACACAGGTGTAGTTTGTGAAGACGATGTTTTCCTAGGACCATCTATGGTTTTTACTAACGTTTCCAATCCGCGTAGCGCTGTAAATCGGAGAGGCTCTTACGAAAAAACGATAGTAGGCCGAGGAGCCACAATTGGTGCCAATGCCACGGTTGTTTGTGGTAATGATATAGGTCATCATGCTTTTGTTGGTGCAGGTTCGGTTGTTACCAAATCCATCCCAGCTTATGCATTATTGGTTGGCAATCCTGCCAGACAAATTGGTTGGATGAGCGAATACGGCCATCGGCTTGCCTTTGATGAAAGCGGATTAGGTGTTTGCGAGGAAAGTGGAGAAAAGTACCAGTTAAGAAACGGAATAGTAGAAAAACTGGGATGAGTTCTGAAGGACAGAAAATAAAGTTCGCGGTTGTTGGATGCGGTCATATTGGCAAGCGTCATGCAGAGATGGTTCAGCGGAATACAGATTCTGAACTTGTTGCTTTGTGCGACTCTAGAGATAAAACGGAGTTAGGAATTGAGATTTTTGATGTTCCGTTTTTTAGCAGCGTTGACGAAATGCTGAGGGCTGTTCCTGAAATTGAAGTGGTGAATGTTTGTACTCCAAACGGATATCATGCCGAGCATAGTTTGGCTGCATTAAAAGCATCAAAACACGTGGTTTGCGAAAAGCCGATGGCTCTTTCCAAGGCACATTGTGAGGAAATAATTTTCAAAGCATTACAGGTTTCTAAGCAGGTTTTCTGTGTAATGCAGAATAGATATTCGCCTCCTTCGGTTTGGATAAAAAACTTGATTGAAGACAAAGCTCTAGGGCAGATTTACATGGTACAAGTAAACTGTTATTGGAACAGAGACGAGCGGTATTACAAACCAGGAAATTGGAAGGGAGATGCAAAACTGGATGGCGGAACGCTATTCACTCAGTTTTCTCACTTTATAGATATTATGTATTGGCTTTTTGGCGATATCACCGACATCAAAGGGAAGTTTCAAGATTTTAGCCATAAGAACCTTACAGATTTTGAAGATTCGGGAATGGTTCATTTCAACTTTGTGAATGGCGGAATGGGCTGCATCAATTATTCTACCTCTATTTGGAACAAGAATTTAGAAAGTAGCCTCACCATAATAGGCGAAAAAGGAAGTGTGAAAATTGGTGGGCAGTACATGAATGAAGTTGAATATTGCCATATAGATGGGTACGAAATGCCAGAATTAGAGGCTTCAAACCCAGCAAACGATTACGGTGCGTACAAAGGTTCGGCAGCCAATCATCATTACATAATTGAAAATGTGGTGGATCATTTACAAGGAAGAAAGTCTATATCAACTAATGCTTTAGAAGGCTTAAAAGTGGTAGAAATAATTGAGCGTATTTATGCTCAAAGACAGAAAGAAGTATTAAAAAAGGAAAATAAAGAGTGATGAATATTTACGATAAACTGGTAAAGAAAGAGGCCAAATTGGGTGTAATCGGACTTGGATACGTTGGCTTACCAATTGCATTGGAATTCGCTAGAACTATCACGGTAGTTGGTTTCGACATCAATCAAGAACGAGTTGAGTTGATGAAGAACAACATCGACCCGAGTGAAGAATTGGAGTCCAGCGATTTTGACGGTTGCGATATCCTTTTTACCGCAAACACCGATGACCTTAAGGATGTAGATTTCTTCATTATTGCAGTTCCTACACCAATTGACGAGCACAATTTGCCTGATTTAAGACCAGTTTTAGGTGCTTCTAGAACTGTAGGTGGTGCGCTTTCTGAAGGCAATTACGTGGTATATGAATCAACCGTATATCCTGGATGTACTGAAGAAGATTGTATTCCTGTTTTAGAAGAGGTTTCCGGATTGAAATTCAAGACGGATTTCAAGGTTGGATACTCTCCAGAAAGAATCAATCCAGGCGATAAAGAACATACCCTTAGAAAAATTATTAAAGTTGCTGCTGGTTGCGATGAGGAGTCATCAGAACTAGTTGCGAAAACCTACGAATTGGTAGTTGACGCAGGAGTTTATCGTGCAAAATCTATCAAAGTTGCTGAAGCAGCAAAGATTATTGAGAATACTCAGCGAGATGTGAATATTGCGTTGATGAATGAGCTTTCAATGATTTTCAATAGAGTTGGAATCAACACTTTTGATGTACTTGAAGCAGCTGGAACCAAATGGAATTTCCTCAAGTTTTTCCCTGGGTTGGTTGGTGGTCATTGCATTGGCGTTGACCCTTATTATTTAACCCATAAGGCGCGTCAGCTGGGTTATCATTCAAAGGTTATTACCTCTGGACGTTCTATTAATGATGAGGTAGGTGCTTATGTAGCCCGCGAAACGGTAAAGAAAATTGTAGCCAAAGGAGGCGATATCAGCAAGGCAAAAGTGCTCGTTATGGGTGCTACGTTTAAAGAAAACGTGTCTGATATTAGAAACTCAAAGGTTGTAGACGTAATTCGTGAGTTAGAGTCTTTTGGCGTGAGAGTAGAAGTGGTTGACCCACATGCATCTTCTAATCAGGTTAATCATGAATACGGATTCGAACTAGCGGCCAATATTGGTTCTGATTACGATGCGGTTATTCTTGCAGTGAACCACACAGAATATTTAGGTAAACCTGAGAGTTATTTTCAAGAAATATCTAAGCCAAACGGAGTGTTTGTGGATGTAAAAGGAGTTTACAAGGATCAAATTAAGCAGCTTTCTTACTGGAGTTTGTAATATGGTTGTTGTAACAGGCGGTACAGGATACATTGGTTCACACACGGTTGTAGAGCTAATTAATAACGGCTACGAAGTTGTTATCCTAGACAACCTGTCTAATTCTCATTTGGATGTTTTAGATTCTATAGAGGAAATTACATCTAAACGGCCAGCGTTTATTCAGGTTGATATTGACAACCGAAATCAACTTACTGAAGCGTTTGATGAGCTCGGAACCAGAGTCGCAGCAATCATTCACTTTGCGGCAAAAAAAGCTGTAGGCGAATCGGTACAGGAACCACTTATGTACTATCGAAATAATGTAGGTAGCCTCATAAATATTCTTGAGCAAACCGAAAAGCATGGTATTTCTAAGTTGGTATTCTCTTCAAGTTGTACGGTTTACGGGCAGCCCGATGAATGCCCAGTTACTGAAACCACGCAACGAAAAGAGGCGGAATCTCCTTACGGAAATACGAAAACTATCTGCGAAGACATTATTCGTGATTGTTGCAAAGTGCAAGATTTAAACGCCATTTCACTTCGTTATTTTAATCCAATTGGGGCGCATTCGTCTGGTAAAATAGGAGAATTACCAGTTGGTACCCCCAGTAATTTGGTACCGTATGTAACACAAACAGCCGCTGGAATCAGGGAGTCACTCACAATACATGGTAACGACTACCCAACGGTAGATGGCACATGCGTTAGGGATTATATACACGTTGTAGATCTTGCAAAAGCGCATTTACAGGCTCTCAAAAGGCTTGAGAAGAGTTCTTCGAAGTCTAAATACGAAGTATATAATGTTGGTACAGGAGATGGGAAAAGCGTGCTTCAAGTGGTTGAGGCGTTTATCGCTGCAACAGGTGTAAGTGTTCCGTATAAAATTGGACAACGCAGAAGAGGAGACATCACCGAAATATTTGCCGACACTACATTGGCAAATCAAGCGTTGAAATGGAAAGCAGAATTAAGTTTAGAGGACGCATTAAGCTCCTCATGGAACTGGGAGAAAAATTATAGATCTCGATAAGCATGAAAACGATATTAATAACAGGCGGAGCGGGCTTTATTGGCTCGCACGTAGTAAGAAGATTTGTAAACAACTACCCGAATCACAGAATTGTAAATCTGGATGCGTTGACTTACGCTGGTAATCTCGAAAATCTTAAAGATGTCGAGAATGCCAGTAATTACATTTTTGAGCAAGCTGACATTACGGATCCTGCCAGATTAAAGGAAGTTTTTGAAAAATATAAGCCCGAAGGTGTAGTGCATTTAGCAGCGGAGTCTCATGTGGATAGGTCTATTTCTGGCCCAATGGCATTCATTCAAACCAATATTCTTGGAACTGTAAACCTGCTAACAGCAGCAAAGGAACTATGGAATGGAAACTGGGAAGGAAAGAGATTCTATCATATTTCTACGGATGAAGTTTACGGGTCGCTAGGTGAGGAAGGGTTCTTTTTTGAGGATACTGCTTATGACCCTAGAAGCCCTTATTCAGCTTCAAAGGCAAGTTCAGACCATTTGGTTCGCGCTTATTTTCATACATACGGTTTGCCGGTTGTAATTTCTAATTGTTCTAATAATTACGGACCAAACCATTTTCCAGAGAAGTTAATCCCTCTAGCAATTCATCGTATTCAGAATAAAGAGGAAATTCCTATTTATGGAAAAGGCGAAAACATTCGTGATTGGTTATTTGTAGAAGATCATGCTTCTGCCATCGATGTGGTTTTTCACAAAGGCGGATTAGGAGAGACATATAATATCGGAGGCAGCAACGAATGGACTAATATCGACCTCATTAAGCTTTTGTGCACAATAATGGACGAAAAGTTAGGTCGCGAAGCAGGCTCATCCGAAAAGCTAATTACGTTTGTGAAGGATAGAGCAGGACACGATTTGCGTTATGCCATCGACTCTACCAAACTAAAATCTGAACTGGGATGGGAGCCAAGTTTAACCTTTGAAGAAGGACTACCAAAAACAGTTGATTGGTACCTAAACAATGAAGCTTGGTTGAACAACGTTACTAGTGGAGCATACCAGAATTATTTTAAGCAACAATACCAAGAACGATAATGTATCAAACACCATTTCATACAATCGATATTAGTAAGTCAACGTTTTTAATAACGGGTGGAGCAGGATTTGTGGGGTCTAATATTGCGAGATACCTTATGAAATATGGTGCTGGTAAAGTGAAGGTTCTAGATAATCTAAGCGAAGGAAAGATTGAGAATATCACCCCTTTTATCGGTCAGCCTAATTTTGAGTTTATTGAAGGAGATATAACCAATTCCGACACTTGTAGAGATGCCTGTCAGGGGGTCGATTACATCACTCATCAAGCAGCATTGGGCTCGGTTCCTCGTTCGCTAGAAACACCGCTTTTAACAAACGATGCCAACGTTACTGGTTTTCTAAACATGCTAACTGCTGCAAAAGATGCCAAGGTGAAGCGGTTCGTTTATGCGAGCTCTTCTTCAGTTTATGGCGATAGTCAAAAACTGCCCAAAGTTGAGGAGCATATTGGCGACCCTCTTTCTCCGTATGCTGCGTCTAAGTTTGTAAATGAAGTCTACGCTGGAGTTTATGCACTCAATTACGGAATTGAAGTGGTGGGTTTACGATACTTCAACATTTTCGGACCAAACCAAAAACCTGACGGGCCTTATGCAGCGGTAATTCCTTTGTTTATGGATGCGTTGCTCAAAGGTGAATCGCCATACATTAATGGAGATGGAGAGCAGTCTCGTGATTTTACGTTTGTCGAGAATGCTGTTCAAGCCAACATTAGAGGAATGTTTTCTCAAGTTGCGGGTGCAACTGGTAAGGTTTACAACATTGCCTTTGGCGAAAGAACCACCATTAACGAGCTTTATTTCAACCTAAAAGACTTAGTTGGGTCTGAAATTGACCCTACTTATCGCGAGCCTAGAAAAGGTGATGTGAAAGATTCCTTAGCTGATATTTCTAAGGCTAAAGCTTTCCTCGGATACAATCCTCAGGTAAGTATTAGAAATGGGTTAGACGTAACGCTAAACTGGTTTAAAGAGAACTACGGTAAATAATCCGTTACTCGTTAAAAAACAGTTCGTTAGCTCGCTGAGCTATACATCTTCCATGATATTCAGAAGCCGCTAACGTTGAGCGCAAATTTGTGCCAGCATAAAGTCTGCTGTAAACGGCCTCAGCTCCCATTTCCGTGAAGGAAGAGTAGATTCTCTCATCTAGGTTCAAGATGGAATGCGTGTTATCTCTAAACTCAATATTACCGTACCGGTTGGTTAATACCTGCGTGGCTGCATAAGCCATTGTAGATCTAAGTGAGGGATATTCTGGTGTAGCTGGGTTAGTGACATAAGACTCCCATTCTTGGTCTATGTTTTCCTGAATGTGCGTTAGCGGTCTTGGCGTGAAATACGTGTACTTCAGTTTGTAGGTAGAAATGTACGTGTCGGCCATAGCAATGCAAAGCTGAGTCCAAGCAGTCACAGTTTCCTTGCCGTCTAAAATATTCTGATCAATCAGCTGATTGAGAATAGATATGTAATGACCTGGGACGGTGTATGTACCAGGACCATCACTCCAAAACTTAGCAATGTCTTCCTGTGCTGCATTCAAATCGGCACTGTACTCTACAAGTTCTGTAATGTCGATAGCATATACGGAACCACTTTGAACTGACACATCCTCTGGTAACCCAGGATGGCAAAGACTGGATAATTCTTCGGGCGTAAAAGTAAACGCACGTAAATTTCCCCAACATGGAAGTTCAGGGGCACTAAAACTAGAAGGCGTTGGTTGCCAATTATTTGGTTCGGAAGGAATGGAAACGGTACAGTTAACAACGTCAGAATAACCATCGGAATCTGCCCAGTTATTGATTGATCCGCCAATTAATGCGCCAAGTGCTCTTGATCTAGCAATTACTGGTTCTCCAACACCTAAAACCAAATAATCTCGTTCATGATCGGCATAGGTCGAAGACAAAACGAGTTTAATGTTGTTTGGGGCGTCTGCAAACATGTGATGCAAAACCGTATACATTGCCGATTCTGCAATTACTCCGTAGTTATAATTAAGGGTTGAATCTGGCGAAGGAAGTTGATCTAATCCAGCCAATTGACCTACCAGCGAGCGCATTTCATCATCACTCAATGAATATCCTTCGTAATAAGCTATACTGGCATACGCCAAGATTCTAGATGCTTCAGCACCCGATGTATTGGTTGCACGCAGGATTGCGTTTAACTGTTCCATCCATTCGCCTAGCTGACTAGGAGATGTTGTTTCTTCAATGCCATCTACCTTAGGTGGTCGGTCATCTTCACAGCCTGTAGGCACAATTAGAAAGGCAACTGCTAAAAGGCATAGAAGCCCAGATTTTAAGTAAGACATATCTGATTTTTTTGCGAATCGAAGATACCCATTTATCCCTCTGACGAAGTTGGTATTTGTCGATTCACTTTTTTAACCAAACCACAAAGCACTCTTCCCGGTCCAACCTCGGTAAATGAAGTAGCCCCATCGCGAAGCATGGCGTTTATAGTTTGGGTCCATTTTACAGGAGCTGTTAGCTGGGCTATTAGGTTGGATTTGATGATATCAGGATTAGAAACTACCTGTCCAGTTACGTTTTGGTAAATAGGACAAATTGGTTTGCTCACTGTGGTTTCCCTAATCGCCTCTTCTAACTCGACCTTAGCAGGTTCCATTAGCGGGCTATGAAAAGCACCGCCAACATTCAATTTTATGGCTCTAAGCGCACCTGCTTCAGTTAGCTTTTTGCAAGCAATGTCAACTCCAGCATTGCTGCCAGAAATTACAATTTGTCCCGGGCAATTGTAGTTTGCGGGCACAACTACCTCATCAATAGAAGCACAAATTGTGGCTACAACGTCATCTTCCATGCCTAAAATTGCAGCCATAGTAGAAGGATTTAATTCGCAAGCTTTCTGCATTGCTTGGGCTCGTTTCGAAACCAGTTTCAATCCATCTTCAAATGTTATTGCTTGGTTTGCTACCAATGCAGAAAACTCCCCCAAAGAATGACCTGCAACCATTTCTGGAGCAAAATCATCAAGCGTCAAAGCTCTTATTACAGAGTGTAAAAAGATGGCTGGTTGAGTCACGTTGGTTTGCTTAAGCCCTTCTTCTGGCCCCTCAAACATGATCTTGGTAATAGGAAAACCCAAGATTTTATCAGCCTTATCAAAATATGCTTTTGCTTCGGCTGAACTGTCATATAGATCTTTGCCCATCCCTACAAATTGGGAACCCTGTCCTGGAAATACGTAAGCCTTCATATGGTTTTTTGAATTCAGTCTCCGTAGTATTCTACGTAGTTGTTTTCCGTTTCAATCAGTTTAATGCAATGTAATGTGCCGCCTTCCGCGCTGATTAAAGGCGCCAAAATTTTCCAAAATTCCATTGCTAGAATTTCCGTTGAAGGAAATTTTCCAATCATAAAATCCACATCCAAATTGAGGTTCTTATGGTCAACCTTTTCAATTACCTCATCCTTAATAATGCGGCTTAAATCCTTAAGGTTAATTACAAAGCCAGTGTCCGGATTAACAGGTCCTTTAACGGTAACAATAAGCTCGAAATTGTGACCATGCCAATTAGCATTTGCACATTTCCCGAAAATCTCATCGTTTTTTTCTACGCTCCAATTTTCATTGTAAAGCTTGTGCGCAGCGTTAAATCTTTCCCTTCTAGTTATATAAACCATCTTGCCTGAAACGAGGCGCAAATATAGAACGATTTAAGGCAGATTTGAGGCGAATGATAACTTTGACGTATGTCTAAAAAGACCAAGATAATTTTACTGGTTTCGGCATCTGATATTGAGATGCTTTCCGTAGGAAATCCGGCTGTAGATATGCTGGTGACTTCTGTAGGAATGGTAGCTACATCGTATGCATTAACGCAGAAGTTAGTTGAATCAACCTACGATTTGGTTGTTAATATTGGAATTGCAGGTTCGTTCAAGTCCGCATGCGAAATTGGTGCTGTAGTTCAGGTGGTAACCGATAGATTGGTAGAGCTGGGCGTAGAAGACAATGGCAGTTTCGTTCCTGCCAATGAGATGAATCTAGTTGAGACGAACCAAATGATTTTCAAGACAGGACTAAGGGTTCTGAGCTTACCCGAAGCAAGTGGAATAACGGTTAATCGGGTACATGGTTCTGCCAATTCCATAAAGCTGGTGACAGAGCAATTCAATCCTGATATTGAAAGCATGGAAGGGGCTGCAGTGGCGTACGTTTGTGAACAAATGAGCGTGCCTTGGGTTCAAATTAGAGCTATTTCCAATCGAGTAGAGCCGAGAAATAGAGATGCTTGGAATATTCCTTTAGCCTTGAAAAATTTGCATACAGACGTTGAGCGATACCTAAATGAACTTTTGAATGAAGCGTAAACTAACCTTAGGTTTTTCGCCTTGCCCAAACGATACATTCATTTTTGACGCATTAGTAAATCGAAGAATTGATTTAGGGGATTTTGTATTAGAAGTTGTTTTAGCCGATGTAGAGGAGCTAAACAGGATGGCGTTAGCAGCAAAGTTGGACATTACAAAAATCAGTTACAATGCTTTTTCACGTGTTCATTACATGTATCAATTGCTTAATTCAGGGAGCGCATTAGGCAATAATTGCGGACCTCTATTAATTGCCAAATCGTCTTTAACTAAAGATGAATTGAGCACAGCGTCAATTGCCATACCCGGCATAAATACTACCGCTAATTTCCTGATGTCTTATGCGTATCCCAATGCTCAGAAAAAAAAGGAACTCCTGTTTTCTGAGATTGAACAAGCTGTGCTCAATGATAAAGTAGACGCTGGTGTAATTATCCACGAAAATCGTTTTACGTATCATGAAAAAGGCCTAGTTAAGATTGCTGATTTAGGCGAAAACTGGGAACAAACAACTGGCTACCCAATCCCTTTAGGAGGAATAGCCATTCACCGAAGATTAAAACCCCAGGATAGAAAAGCATTTGATCTATTGCTTCGGAAAAGTGTTCAATACGCTTTTGATAATCCCGCAGCTTCAAAAGAATATGTAACATGCCATGCGCAAGAAATGGACGAATCGGTTATGCGTTCTCACATAGATTTATACGTTAATCATTACTCGCTTGAGCTAGGCGAAAAAGGAAAGGCTGCTATTGCCAAAATGTACGAGGTAGGAAGGCAGTTTGGAATGCCAAGAGTAGAAAAATCGGTATTCGTGTAAACAAAAAAGCCTCCAATTAGGAGGCTTTTTATTTAGGTTTTAAAAGGATTACATAGTGAAATTGAATACTTCACCGTCAACTTCAAGAGTTGCTTGTTTGTCACATGTTCCAGTTCCATAATCAACGGTTCCAACGTTGTAGTTGGCAGGAGAAATAGTCAATGTTCCAGATTGAATATAATCGCAACCCGTTTGCAACATTAATGGACTCGTAGTTTCTAGTGTGAAAGGATGTGTGTTAGAATCGTTTCCAGAAGCAGTTCCTGTCAGTTCAAAAATATCATCCTCCAATCCAGCCATCATCATAGTGCTAGTTGTGTCTGGAGTGGTGTAATTGGTGTTGTATCCTTCAGTCCAAGTTCTGGTAAGATTTGCTTGCCACAAGATTTCCTGAGCTCCCCAAGAAATAACCACATTTCTAAGCGTTTCGCTGAAGACTGGGTTTCCACTTCCGTCAACTCCTTGATTATTGAGCGAATCGGTTCCAGAAACAACGTACTGACCGGTTGTGTAAGCGTCAAACCAAACTTCAATGGCCGTTCCTTCGGTTCTGTAATTTCCACTGAATTGAGCCACAATCATTCCGCTTCTAGAAACGCCATCTGGACCAATACATCCAGAACCGTAATCGATTGTAAGCGTTTTTGGAAAACCAGCACCAGTGGGCGTTAGTGTAACATCAGCACAAAGAGACCCATTCATGTTCCAAGAACCAGTGGTCATTTCGTCCAATTGCATTTCTGAGCTAACGGCAGCATTTATCTGCTCAAACACATCGTTGTAGGTAAGAATTGCAAGCGAACTGTTGCTAGCTGCCTGAATATTATAATGCACTTGTTTCTTGCATCCTGTGCTTAAAATGGCTCCAAAAGCAAGTAAGATTGCGAACGTGAAGTAGTTTTTAGTAGTCATCGTTATTCCTTGTTGAATAGAGTGTAAAGTAAATTAATTAACGCTTGTGATACGTTTCGATGGTGAATGAATGTGCATGTTTTTCATCTTGCTGATGATGCTCTGAGTTTGTACAAACCCATTCTTTACCCAAAACGGGGAAAAATCGATCTCCTTCAAATTTGTGATGAACTCGGGTGAGATACACGACATCCGTCATTGGTAAGGCCAATCTGTAAATCTGTTCGCCACCTACGATATAAGGGTTTTCATCCGTTTTGTAGGCTTCGGTAAGCGCAGCGTCTAAAGAATGAACAACAATACATCCTTCTGGCTTAAAACTGGTATCTCTGGTAATTATAATATTCACCCGTTTTGGTAAGGGTTTACCAACCGATTCGAATGTTCTTCTACCCATAATAATTGCATGCCCGCTCGTTTGCGACTTGAAGAATTTTAAATCGTCTGGCAGATGCCAAATGAGATCATTGTCTTTCCCAATGATGTTGTTTTCGTCTGCGGCTACAATAATGCTAATCATACTTATACCGCTATGGCTGCTTTAATTCCTGGGTGAGGATTGTAGTTCGTAAGTTCAAAGTCTTCGTACTTGAAATCGAAGATGTTTTTCACATCAGGATTGATTTTCATTGTAGGCAATGGTCTAAAATCTCGACTCAATTGCAATTCGGTTTGCTCTAAGTGGTTGGAGTAAAGGTGGGCATCTCCAAACGTATGAACGAAATCACCTGGTTCTAAATCGCACACCTGCGCAAGCATGAGTGTAAGCAAAGCGTATGAAGCAATGTTGAAAGGCACCCCAAGAAAAATATCTGCACTTCGCTGATAAAGTTGACACGATAGTTTACCGTCAGCAACATAAAACTGAAACATGGTGTGGCATGGTGGCAAAGCCATATTTTCTACTTCAGCCACATTCCAAGCGTTCACAATATGTCGTCTAGAATCTGGGTTGTTTTTGATGCCGTCAACCAATTTCTGAATCTGGTCAATTTTCTCTCCATCGGCAGTTGGCCACGAACGCCATTGTACACCATAAACAGGACCTAATTCTCCATTTTCATCTGCCCAATCGTCCCAAATAGAAACACCATTATCCTTTAGATATTTGATGTTGCTATCGCCTTTTAGAAACCAAAGCAATTCGTGAATAATAGAACGTAAATGAAGCTTTTTGGTAGTTACAACAGGAAACCCTTCGCTCAAGTCAAAGCGCATTTGGTACCCAAAAACGCTTTTAGTTCCAGTTCCAGTTCGGTCGCTTTTTATGCTACCGTTTTCCATTACATGACGCATAAGGTCGTGGTACTGCTTCATATTTTACTCGTGTTGAAAAATAGTTCGTGCATGAAAACTGCCGTTTCTCAAATCTAGGTGGAGGCCTGCTCCATCAAAAACTCTGCAGTTGAAAGTGCCTTTTGTTTTGGCTCCGAATTGAGATTCGTCTACCGCTTTGTGCTTCGTAATTTCAAAATTAGCCCAAGGTTCTTGCGAGCCATAAAGCTGGTCGCTGCTCCAAATTTTACCTTCGCTATCGGTGTAGGTCATTACCGCGCCATCTATTCCAAAATAAGTGCTGTCCTCATTCCAAGACCCATAGTTATACGTCCCTTCATCAAACAAGAGAAAACTTGTGTTGTATGTGATCCAACTTGTATCGGCAAAAAAACGAACCATTTGAATCGTGAAAATGTCATTTTCGTATTCAGGATCTAGAGCACTTCTAATAAACGTAGTGAATTGACTGTGTAATCTACCAGCAGAATCTGGATAGGAATCGATACCTGGACCATTCCCATAATTGGCATTGCCATCTTCATAAAGCACCTCGTTTACATCTTGGGTAAACTCAACAAAAAACCGATTGTCTTCTGGTTCTGGGTCATCGGTTTTGGTATTACATCCAAAAACGATGAGTGTAACCAAAACCAGCAAATGAAGATTTATTCGAGCGCTTTTCACAATTTAAAGATACATGTGTTTGAACCTAAAACGGAACTAGGTGTCGTCAGTTGTTTCAACAAGTTTTCAGTACGCCTAACGAATGGTTAAACGAATTGGTAGGTGATCCGAATATCCACCAAAATAGTTTGAACCACCGTAGGTTCTGCTAGGTGTTGGTTCTCCATCTTCTGGGAAATAAAGTAGCCAGTCTTCCTTGAAAATGGCGGTTGAAGAATCAGTGACCGAATATCCGTTTTGGCTATTCAGTAATCCGTCTGACACTATAAATTGATCAAGCATTCCCCATTCGCCTTTGTAGTTGTATGTGCCTAAACCACTTTCGTGGAATTTGTAGGTGAGATTGGTAAGGTGCTGTCCTGCGCCTGGCTCACAATTCATTACTTCAGTCATCGATTTATTATTGGGATAATCATTAAAGTCGCCCATGGCGATAATCTTGGCTGTTTTATCCTTCAAAAGGATGGAGTCAATCTTAGTTCGGAGAACAGTTGCAGCTTTTAGGCGCTTTGGTTCGCTTGCCTCTTCACCACCTCGTCTTGATGGCCAATGGTTCACGAAAAAGTGTAACGTGTCTGAAGCCGAAAGTAGTTTTACATAAAGAATATCGCGTGTTGTTGTTTCGGGCTCAAAAGAAAACGAGTACCTGATTTTTTCATGATAAAGCTCACTTAACACATCCGAGTCGTAGACAAAAGCTACATCAATCCCACGTTTGTCTGGACTTTCTTCATGCACCACAACATATTTTCTGGCGGCCAACGAGTCCGTTTTTACTAGGTCTTCTACTACTTTTCTGTTCTCAATTTCGCAAAGGCCAAATGCTTCTGGGTGCCCATCTTCGGCAATTGCCGTAAGCACTTTTGCGAGGTCTTTCAGCTTCTTGTCATAGCGCTCTTGCGTCCAGTTTTTGGCGCTGTCTGGCGTGAACTCGTCATCGAATGTGTTCGGGTCATTTTCAATGTCGAATAGGTTTTCAACGTTATAAAAAACTACATCAAGTTGACCAGTTCTATCCGCGTCAGATAGAAATATGGAATACATTGAAACTGCTGCAATTGCTATGGCCACGGCCGAAAGAAGATACTTGTTATTCATCAAGAATTTATTGGAACCGCTAAGGTATGAAGTTGCACTTGCGTGAGGGATAAAAGCGGTATCCTTTTATGACTTTTTGGAATAAAAGATTTAGCGGTTAGCCCGACCCCGCTAGCACCTCCGACTCCGTGGACTTCAATCTTCTAACAGCGGGGGCACGCCACAAAAGTGGTTGAGTAAAGCTTTGGCACGCCAATTGGTTTACACTAACCGAACCTTTAAAAACTAGAAGCCATGAAAACTTTTACAACAACTTTAGCGCTTGTCTTAACAGCTACTGTTATGATGGCGTATCCAACAGGATCTAAATTGACTATTGAGGTGATGGGACATCGTTCAAATACCTTGATTGTTCTAAACGGACAGAAGTACAATGCATTAAACAACCTTTTGCAGCTTGACGGTTTACAGCCTGGGGAATACGCTGTTAAGGTTTTGCGCCCAACGCATTGGGGAGAGCAAGGGGTGGTTTTTAGAGGGGTGATAAATGTGCCACATCGATCTGATGTAACTGCTCTAATAACAAGACAAGGAATGAAAGTTAATGCAGTGCCATTGGCGCATGGTGGTGGAAACTACTGGGATGGTAATAACGGCCAAGGACACGGTGGGCATCACACGCCAAACGCCAACGGAAACGGTGGTTTTGTTAGCATGCTTCCGCACCACCAGCCAGTTATTGAACCTGTGGTTTGTCCTCCTGTAATAATTGGAATGCATCCTGACGTTTTTGCCAGCGCCTTAAGAAGCATAGAACTTCAAACGTTCGATTCTGACCAGATTCGTGTTGCAAAGCAGATTATTCAAAGAAATGGTGCATCGTCTCATCAGATTAAGGAGATTATGAAACTGATGAGTTTTGAATCGAGCAGATTGGAGATTGCCAAGTTCGGATTCCAGTTTGTGGGCGACCCAGCTAACTACTACGTTGTAAACGATGTGTTTTGGTTCTCAAGCAGTATTCGAGAGTTAGATCAATACATCAATCGGTACTAAAGTGCCGCCACTATAGTTGTTAAAAGTCCCGGCCTTGGTCGGGACTTTTTTTGTACTCCAAAACCTTATCTCGCTTGTTTTTGCTGAGGTAATTCTGAATAATTTTTCGGGTATCTGGATTGTCGTTTTGAGAACGAATGTGTTCTAAAACTAATTCAAGCGGTTGGTTGGCTTCGTCTTTTTCAATAAAGCCATATCCAATGTATTTCCCGTCTTCAACTTGAACCAAAGAATACTCTTGTTGCGTTCTTCCTGTTCCAATAACCAAGGTGTTATTCATGGTCATGCCAAGCGACTTTTTTGCTTCGTTTAGGCGCACATTATACTCCTGCGCGGTTTCGAGACCCATTTTGGTTCCACGACAACTTTTTATCTGATACTGGAAACAATTTCCTTTCAGATTATGCAATCCTAAAAGACACTGACATAATTCGTGTTTCTTGGCTTGGCGAAGCAATAATCTTTTCCCTTCAAAGTAACTTCTTACCTCAACTAGTGGCTCTCCTTCTAACTTTTTCTTCCGCTTGAGGGTCAAATTAATGTACCCGCTTTCGTCAGTAGATTCGTACACGCCATACGGAAAATAAGGCCTTTTTTGTGCTGAATTTATAGGCGGTTGAAGCTTCTTTATTTCTTGAGATTCTAAAAGAAGTGCTACCAATTCGCTGCCTGTTTCTTCAAACGAAATAGAATGAACAGCCTTCCAAAGTTCCGCCCATTTCTTTTTCTCCTTCGGATGAAAATGACTGAGTACGCGCTTCTTAATATTGATGCTTTTTCCCACATAAAGAATCTCATCATCTCCATCATAGAAATAATAAACTCCCGCGCCTGTGGGTATGTTTTCTAGTTCAGATGCGGGGAGATTTGGCGGAATCCGAACATCTGGCATATCTGGTTTTATACGACTACAAACCGTTGTCGGGTCTTTCTGAAATAAGCGTTGAAAAAGTGTGGCAGTAGCAGCCGTATCGTCTAACGCACGGTGATGACTGTCCATTTCAATTCCTAGTGAAGCGCAAAGTTTCCCTAAACTGTATGAAGGTAGCCCCGGAATTATTCTTCGGCAGATGTCTATCGTGTCCAGCATTTCACGCTTAAACTCCACGTTTATCGCACCAAATTCCTTCTTCAAAAAACCATAATCGAACGAGACGTTGTGTGCTACAAACACACGGTCTTTGGTCATTTCAAAAATGCGATCTGCGTGTTCTTCAAACAGTGGAGCATCGGCCACCATTTGATCTGTAATGCCCGTTAGCTTAACTACGTAGCGGTCTATTTTGCGTTGAGGATTGAGTAACGTGGTAAATCGCTCAATTTCTTGTGTTCCATCATGAATGATGATGGCAATCTCCGTGATTTTCCCGTCATGAATGGTGCCCGTAGTTTCTATGTCTACAATTGCGAATTGCGTAAGCGGAAGAGAAAGCTGATCGACACCGGGTTTTGACATTGGCTCAAAAATATGCATTCGGTCGACTTCAAATTGTCTTTACAGGAAGTGTGGTCGGTTGTTTATCAACCTTAGATGTCTGCAGGCGAGTGTTGGGGGTTGTAAAGCCAACTACATCAGCTGTTTTGCAACGCTGCTCAAGATGTTTGCAATGATGCTCAGCGTGTTTACCCACTGGCTAAGCGAACATGCAACGTTGCTCAGGTAACATGCGTAATGGCTCAGTGAAGTTACCTACAACTTCAGTGGTGTTGCAAGAAGGCTCAGGGCTTTTGCGAAACCAATTGGGTGTTGTGCAAACGGGTTAAATGAGCAAGCATTGAAGGTCAGGAAGCATGCATCCGGGAAACTATACTCAATCGAACTGACAATTCCGTTTGTTGGTTTAATATTGCAGTATGAGAGTGGTGTTGCAGCGTGTAAAACGCGCATCGGTTACGGTAGAAAATGAAGTGGTTGGCAGTATTGGCCAAGGCGTACTCCTGCTTTTAGGCATTGAAGAAGCCGATACGGAAGAAGACATTGACTGGCTCTGCGGTAAAATTTGTCGCATGCGCATTTTTAATGATGCCGAAGGGGTGATGAATGTTTCGTTGGAAGAAAGCGGGAAAGACGCGTTGGTTGTTTCACAATTCACCCTTCATGCCTCCACAAAAAAAGGAAACCGACCATCTTATATAAAAGCCGCCCGACCAGAACAGGCAGAACCCATGTATGAACTGTTCAAAACCAAACTATCTGGTATGCTGATGAAACCCGTTGCTAGTGGCGTTTTTGGCGCCATGATGGATGTTGAATTGGTAAACGATGGACCTGTTACGATTCTGGTGGATTCTAAGACAAAGGAGTGAACTTCCTAGTGTCTAATCACGTGTATGTACCCGCTTCCTTTATAGAATTTGACTCCGCCAATGTGGTTTCCTTTTGCAATTACTTCGTAGATATAACGGTCTTGCTCCACCTGATTTCCTTTGTAAGTGCCATCCCAAAATGGATCGTCAATTGAAGTCATGCGGTAGATTTTTGTTCCCCAACTACTAGAGATAAGGAGTTCAAACTCAGTAATTCCTGAGGAAACAATTTCAAACAAATCGTTTAGACCATCGCCATCTGGCGTAAACGAATTGGGGATCCAAAGCTTGAATTCGGGCTGCACACAAACATCAAAACTGTGTTCATCTGTGCAGGTACCTAATTCGTTCTCCACATAAAGAGTTACGGTATATACGCCTGTATCTGCATAGGTGTGAATAGGATAGTTTCCAAAGGAGTAATCTTCAGTGCCACCATCTCCAAAATCCCAAACACCCGTTACTGCACCCTGACTTAAATCTAAGAACTCCGCAACTGGGTCGGATTCAGAAAGACACGCTCCGTTTGGATTAGGTGTAAAGTAGGCCGTTACGTTCGGAAAAGCAGGAATGGAGGCGCTTGTATCGAACGTGCAACCACTCTCCATTTCTGTAATAGTTATCTGATAAGATGTCGCTACAGGGCCGTAAATCGTATTGGTGAAATTAGGTGTGGCGGTTTGCCATTCGTAACCATAAAAAGCGCTTGGAACACCTGTAACTGTGGCAAACCCTGTGTTGCCATAGCACATAGTGTCGCTTGTTTGGATGGTAGCGGAAAATGGCTCAAATACGAAAACGTCAATGGTGTCGATGGCGGGGTCTGAGCAGCCATCGGAAGTAGATATAACGTATGTGGTAGAAGTGTCTGGGTACAACTCTTCAGAGGCGAACCAAGAAACATTTGGCTCCCAATCATACTGAAAAAACGACCCGTCTCCGCCCGTAGCTTCAACGCCAATAGTAATAGCGTTTCCTTGACAAACGGCTTCGCCATCTCCAAAACTGGTGGTGGTTATTGGGGGTGAAATGGAAACCAACATATCGGTTTGTACCTCGCAACCTGCCGTGCCATGGTCGTAGGCAATTTCATGTATTCCTTCTCCCGCCAACGATGGATTGAAAATGGTGTCGGTCATGCCCAATCCTGAGAAGAGCCCACCACTCGGCAATCCGATTAAAGAAATGGCTGAGTCCATAAAACAATAAGTGTTTGCCAACCCGATGATTTCTGTGGGCTGTAGTTGGTACACATCCACCATACAAGAATCCCAACATCCGCTCGGACCTTGGTAATACACCCAATGAATTCCAGCGTCAACTTCTTCTGGGTCGAAGGTGCCGGATGGGTCAATAATTCCATCTCCTGCCCATGTTCCACCCGCAGGTAAGGCTAGCAACTGAATAGGATTTCCTGTTTCGCAGATAGAAGTGTCGAACATGGTATTCTCATGGACAGTCATCACCATGCTGTCTAAGCACGTGTTGGCCGTGTAGTACAATGTATGAGTACCACCACCCGCATCAGCAGCGGTAAAATGTCCGTTTCCGTTGTTGTCTGTTCCAGGACCAACCCAATTACCACCACCCGGATATCGATGGATTCCAGCCCAATTGAGTTCGAGTGCATTATCATATAAACAGAACTCTAGATTGTCCCACAAAATGGTGGTCTGCTGTACATAAACCACACGCTTGTCCGAACATCCATTTAGCGTGTAAGTAAGGGTGTCATTTGTAGGGCTAGGGGCAATCGTTGGGTCGTAAATTCCTGATGGAGAAACGCCAATTCCGCTCCAAGTCCCACCTACAGGAATTCCATTTAATTGAAGAGGAGATTCCTCTGGACAAATTACATAGTTGCTTCCAGCATCAATTTCAGTGACGGTTACATCAACGGTAGCTGCACAGCCATTAAGTGTATATGTGACAGTATGTGTTCCGGGCCCAGCAATTGCGGGATTATAAGAAGCCCAATACCAATTCGCCACGCCCGTCCCAGTCCAGGTACCTCCGAAAGGAGTAACGCTGAAATAGAATAGGGGGTCAGATTCGCAAACGGTCATATCCGCAGGCATGGTAATATCATCAACCCTCACCACTTTGGTGTCTGTACAGCCATTTGCAGTTGTGTAAATAATGGAATATGTACCAGGTGTAGATGGGTCGAAAATACCTGCTGGAGTAGTGTGTGGACCAGACCAGGTGCCGCCTGCGGGATAACCATTTGTAAGCTGAAAAGCGGCAGTGCCAGGGCAAGCAGATTGGTCGTAACCTGCCCAAACCTGAAATACTTCAGACTGAACTGAATCGGAACAACCGTTCAAATCGGTGTAGTATGTCCACGGGTTTCCCCAACCAGAATCTGGTCTGAAAATGGCGTTCGGATCTGGCACGTGAGAGCCGCTCCAACTCCCTCCCGCAGGATTTGCAGTTAAGGCAATAGTACCGTTGTTTTGACACACATCAGGAATTGGGTCGATAACAGGCGGCTGAATAACCGTAATGGTGGTTTGGTCAGAGGCCGGAGCGGAAGGTCCGGCATCGCTTACTGTTACTGTGTAGGTTGTGTTTACGGTAGGGCAAACCAAATGCGGACCTGGTGAGTTGGGCAGTCCATTGTTCCAAGCGTAGTTGTAGCTATTGGGGTCTCCACCTGTGGCTTCTGCCCAAATCTCCACACAATCACCCAAGCAAACGTTCAAATTATCTTCAAAAACCTCTACTTGTAAAGGACAATCATTTACCTCAAAACTACCCTCCACTTCGAGTGTGAATTCATTGTCACAATCGTCTGAATAGTTGTAGATGAATTCTAGGTCGTAGACTGCGCTTTCATCCAAACCTGGTGCTAAAGTGAGTTCAAATTGGGTTCCTTCTCCGTTCACACAATTCAAAGGATTAATGCTCGTAATAGATTGTCCACCCGAAAGTGTAAATGCCGCAGGGTAGACCGAATCGCATGGAACGGGTGTGTCAAATTGCATGACAATAACCTCGGTGCTACATGTAGGTGCGCTTGGGTTGAATGTTACCAAAGGCGGTTCGGGTTCTTCCACTTCCACTTCCCAATAGGCATTCCAACCACCGCATGCTACTCCGAAAACATCCGATTCCCAATGAATGGTGAGGCAACCAGATGTAGCAACAATGGTGGGAGGGAGATCTTGTCCAGAATGTGGCCCAGCAATGATGGGAGAATTAACGTCTGGCCCATCATAAAAAGTCATTTCGTCAAAACCTGCCTCAGAGCAAAAGCTAAAGAAGGTCATTGTTGTGCTGATGGCATTAGGCACACAAATAGTAAAGGTGTAATCTTCGCCATGACCGTAGTCTAGACCATTCAACCCTGCATCACTATCTAGAAAGAAACCTTCGCAATCGTCAACATCAAGATTGCCCACAAGGTTGTATGTGGGCTGAGCTGCAACAGACAGCGCCAGCAACACAAAAAATACAGGGATGATTATGCTTTTAATGTCTTTCAAGGACGATAAACGCTGATGGTATCGCTTTCAAGCAGATTACTCCAATTGCCTTTTTGATCCTGCATCATTACCTCAAATTGAAGCTCTTCCATCGTGTCATTTCCAAGGATGAAAAGGTTATTCAATCTAACCGACATTCTACCCTGAATTGGAACATTTGAACCTTCGGGAGAAAGCGGAATCACATGATACAAATCGGCACTTTGCAACCTGCTGTCTTTCACGGATAAAGACGAAACGTTAGGGTCTTGGTGGCCGAGGTCGCCATTGAAGTCGTAGTAATCGAACGAGATTACAAGCGAATCGGTGAACTCGCTTACCAGCGAAGGCGTGACAGTTAGATTGCTAATTTCTGGAATATCGCTTTGTTCCTCGTTGCAAGACGAAGCAACCAGCAAAACAACAGGCAGCAAGAAAATCAATCTACGAAGTGCCACGAGAATTTCTTTTTGATGTAGAGTTGGCTTCCAACTTGGGGAATGGATGTGGTATCCAGCTGCATAGGATCTTTCAGTAAAACCCGCATGTAGTAGGTACTATCGGTAGCGTATCCACCCGTGTTGAAAGTGATTTTGTGCTGAAAATTGGTTGGCTCGTTAAGAAAACTCAGGTGTGTTTCTGGCGCCCCTAAGTATTGCAAGTCGTGTAATGTGGCTAGCGTGTCGTCAAAATTTATCTTACCACTCATCTTCACTTTATTGTATTCAAGGTTTCCAATTGGTGTCTCCAAATCATTTATTGCAAACCATATACTCACACTTTGACTTCCTGTAGGAACATCAATTCTATCGTCAATCTGACAAGGATTGCCATCTGCTTCGGCATAAATACCAGCAATTCCCGGTTGTTGATTATTGCCACCCGGTTCGTTTCCGAACATATCAAGCGCGCCTCCCATAATCCAAGAACTGATGTTGCCAAGATGTTCGGCTTTGTGCTCGTTCCATTCAGACTCTGGGTCGTAGAATGCATCTAAAGGCATAATGCCAGAAATTCCGTCTATGTCTTCGTTCAATCTTAACCAGATAATAGACTCGGATAAACTACCAGGCTTTACACGATATTGATATGAACCTGAAGGGTTGTTCTTGATAATATCATGAAAGACCAGCGTATTGTATGAACTCTCAATAGTTCTGAAATCGGGTTCAAACGTACCATCATGACAACCAGAATTGGCACAAGTTGGCTTGAAAATATTCTGATGCAACCCAACGAAACTTGTTGGGTCTATGTTGTCAATTCCCGTAGTGTCTTCTGGCGGAAGATTATCGGGGTCGTCAAACGGATTATCTGCGTCTGGCGTGCAACTGGCTACTGCCAACGCTAAGAAAACGAGGTATGGGAATAGCTTTTTCAAATTCTATCGAATAGAGATTGTGCGGTTGAAGAAATAAGGCCACTTCCCATTACATCTTCTTTAAATCCAAGTATTTCGGCTATCGTTGGACAATTGTCAGCTGTCTCACCAATTTGATTTCCAACTCCTCCTCTAACCAAATTGCTTGGTACGTTTGGTCCGACCATCTGTGTGAAAACGCGCTGGGTATTAGAATCAGAATGATCGAACGCTTTCCAGTCATTTTCATCTTTGATAGGATTAGGATTCAGATTTCGACCACATTCTGGAGTAACAAGCATTACAGTATTATTGGCCATTCCAGGTATTTGATTTACCTGATTCCAAATATGCCCTACAGCGTGATCGGCTCTGTGTAATGCTCTTAGATAATCGGTGTAGTTGCTATGGCAGGCATCAACGTTTCCGAGATTTACGACAGTGAGGTTTGGCTTAAACCATTTCATGACTTCCACTGCGTAAGCAACGGTATTTAAATCGTTGTTATCCGAAACTGGGGGCCGAGAGATATTGCCTCCAAGGTTGTACATCTCGCGCATAAATAGCTTGATGTTTTGCTTTTCGTCTTCGGTGTTGTAAATAGACTCAATTGTACCCCCAACGTTCTCGAAATTATTATCGAGGAAGTACTTCATCTGATAGATGGGGTTTAATTCCTCTTCTGGGTGGTAAATTTTAGCGTTGGATAAATGTTCCTGCCCCTGAGAACCAAATGTGATGGAAGGAGCTAAGAAATTAGCACCATAATCAGGTCCGTAATCTGGATGGTTGCTGTAATTCATGAGGGGTGTAGAATTTCCAATTCCACCACCAACGAACCATGTCTTGGAGGCTGGTATGCCTAAATGCCTCCTAGCGTATTCGAAAACAGTAGGGTTTAATGGCTTTTGTCTGAGACCTTGGGAGTACAATGTATTGCCTTGAAGCAAGGCGTTCATTCCACCGTAATGACCAGCGTGGCTACTTCTTACTTCCTGAAACAGTGTTCCTTGCTGCTGAAGTGTTGAATTCAGGATTTGCGGTATTGGCGTATCTCCTGCCAAGTTTCCATCAGTGCCGTAAACTATTTTCTGCGTTGGCGGAAGACCGTCCAACATGTTATACATAATGTTGCCTTCGGCAGGAATTCCTTGGCTTTGAGCCAAATAGTTGCGTTCAACGCTCTCTTGTTGTCGCACGCCTCCTGCAAACATTACCATAACCACGTGTTCGGCTAATTGCGCACCGCTGGCAGCAAACAATCTGCCCGAAGGCAAGATGTAAGGAACCGCAAATGCGCCAGCGGTTGCTGCAGCGGCCTTCTTAATAAATCCTCTCCTTTTCATAGCCTAGTAGTATTGATATTCGTTAGACAATGCAAAAGAGAAATACACCAATTCTGGTCTCACATTAGGATGCGTATTGATGTAGTTTTTGAAATATTGACGTTCTGCTTCTGTTGGATTTCGAACTAAAAAACGGTTATACGTTTCGGTAAGAAAGCCATCAACATCCGCTCTCATCTCTTCGTTTGTAGGAAGGATAACGCCTGGCTGATTCATGTAATTACTGATGAGCACTTCGTGCACCAAATCCTTATCTCCAATGGATTGAACGCATTCACTTGCTTCAAAAAGATCATCGCTTGATAAGGCGGTCTGAAACAAATTGGCGTACAGAATAGCGATGTATTGCTGGTCCGATTTTAGCTTCGTTTTGTTGGCGTTAGCAGGAAGAATGGTCTCCTCATTTACATCATACAACTTGTCTTTCTCACACCCTGAAAAAACAAGAGTGATGGCGAACAAAGCCGGTATGAAATATTTCAGTTTAGAAATGAGCATACTCGTCTGTTATCATTATTGTCATTTGCACTTTCTGTAGGTCGTGGTCTGACCAAAGGTCAATCATCAATACACTTGTTTCTGCTGTTGAGGGCTCACGTGCCAAAAGAAGTTGGTACGACCAAACAATTAAACCTTCATAAAACTCTCTTGAATCGGCTAGAATTCGAACATACTCTTCTTTATTCTGACCAGACGCTCCGAGCATACTACCTGGCTGATTGTATTCAATCATGTTAAATGCCGTATAGAATTCAGCCTGTGTCGGAAAACGAAAAAACATGTTGTCAAAACTTGCATTCACAAAATTGAATGTGTTCATGTTTATCTCGTCATATACGGAATTGTTGACCATTGCTGCGCACATATCGCTTATTTCTATTGCCCCGTTCATGTATTTCTCTTCGGAATCGAGTACTGCTTGAAGCTTTTCGAGTAACAGGTAGCGCTCAGCAAATCCTTCCCAATTACCGTTTAAAGAATCGTTGAGTATTCCGCCTGCAATTGGCCCCATCACTTCCTGTATTTCGGCATTGGAAGCCGCCTCCATAAATCTGGCTTTTCCTTGCTCGTACAAGCGATTGTAATACGCGTGTTTATAGGAGATATCACCCGGAATGTAGCTTGTGTTGGTTTGCAATTTGTTAATCATCGCTTCTCGTGATTCAAAGCTTAAATCGTTCGCCTTAAGTGCCATTCGTTCCGAAATCATTTCGGAATCAAATGGCTCTCTTCCTATTTGATCGATGTACACGCGATTGATGTAGTTCTCTATTAACAAATCTGATACCTCAGAATAGTAAGGCGCATCATTATCTAGAACTAAATCGGGGTCTTTCTTGCAACCGTTTACGAGAAGGAAAAAGGAAAAAAGAAAAAAGAGATAGTGATGGTTCGCCATTCTGAAGGACTAAAATAGTGAATAGTGAACAGCGAAGTTTGAGATTCTGTGGATTAAGGAAAAGTGTTGGGCTTTGGAGGAGGTTAATTGGTGATTGGCACCCGTCTGATTCCCAGAGCATATTCTAATGGTCTCAACTGCCGACAGACCAATTACATGGTTTTCGATTTCAAGTCAGTGGGCTTGAAACCTTAAAACAGCGTGATAGAAGCTATGGCCCCTTGATTCAAGGGGAATGGGAAAAAGGCCAATGTGCAAGGTGTTGTCAGGATCAAAAAAACAATAACTTTGATTTTTAAAGTTTAGAATTTACTCTGTAACCCAAACCTCATGGAAACTGAGCGCAGGACGATGTCAATCATCTTGAAGACCGAGAAAAGTGTTGGTTTGGCTATACTCCTCGCATTTCTATTCGGTCCGTGTGGCATGCTGCATTTGACCTTCACTGGCGCCTCATTATGATGATAATTAGTGCGGTATTGGGCTTTTTAACCTTGGGACTTTTGGTAGTCTGGCTCATTTGCATCATTTGAGGTGGGGTAGCGGCCAGGTAATAGGGACAACTAGTCTGGAAAGGGTTCATGAGTATTGGCAGTAAATGGTGAAGAGTAGAAAGCTAAGGCGCACAGCCAAAAGCTAAACAAGTACAGGGCAGACCGAAAAGATAAAATATGAATAAAGACATAGCATATTTCCACGCCAATTTGAAGGATGAGATTAATCTCACACAGGAATACATAAGAGTATTCTCGCTCTCGAAGGACAAAACAGTGAACAGGGAAATGGAGCATATTATAAATAACCCGGGTAAAATGCTCCGCCCAATACTAATGCACCTTTCAGGACGCTATGCATTCGAGGTTGGAAATGAAGAGCGGAGCAATGAGAAGCAACTGGTAGATGACCTTGCAAAGGCAGGGGCTATTCTTGAATTGATTCAAATAAGTTCGCTAGTACATGATGATGTGCTGGACCATTCTTCCGTCCGCAGGGATAAGGCAACCCTCAATAGTATGAGGGGTAACCGCTTCGCAATTCTTATGGGAGACTATTTGGTTGCCCAATCTTTGAAGAATTGCTATAATATGGTACAACAGGCGGAAAGAATGTTCGATAGTGATATCATGCGCTGCTTTCTGGAGAACATATCTAAGCTCATTCTTGGCGAGATACAACAGAATAACTTTAATGAAGGGTCCGAAAACGAAGAGGGTGAACTTAAAAGCTATTTTGAGATTGTTGAAAACAAAACAGCAAGTCTTTTTTCATTAGCCTGCTCGGTGGGAGCCAAGATAGGCAAGGCAGATGAAGCTACTGCATACGCTTTTGAGCAGTTTGGGCATCATATTGGAATGGCATATCAAATAATTGATGATTTGCGCGACTTTGCCTTTTCAGAGGAGATAGCAGGGGAGAAGAATTTTCAAGATATGAAGTATGGCGTAAAGACACTTCCGCTCATATATGCGGCTACTCGCTTGCAAAATGGAGAGATGGAAAAGCTCATGAGAGGATTTGATACCAAAAAGGATTTGCCGGAAGATCTAAAATTGGAGGTAATTGAAATTCTAGAAAAGACAGGGAGTATTAGTAGTTGTTTGGTAGAGGCGAAGTCTCACATGGCCAAAGCGCGGATTATCCTTTATCGAATGCCGGAGAACACATATTCTGTATTGCTTTCAGAATTTGTGAATTACCTGTCTGATATTGGAGAGGCCGTAGGGAAAGATTTTGCGAGGCCAAGAGTCTATAATTGATAGTGCTTATTGAAGAACAAACTGACGTTAAAACTCTCATTTGATTCGATTCGTTGGCCCAAATAGCTGGTAAGGAAATGTTGTTTTGACCAGATTTAATAGTTCTTTTTATGTACGCACTTAATTCATTCAGGATGGAGGTTTCCTTTTTCCTACGATTACTCTGGAGTGAATGTTGCCAAGGTGATTGGTCAGTTATCGTTAAGCAATAAATTCTTAACAGTAAGGAAACCTTTCTTTGTCACTTCTCAACTTTCTTCGCTCCTTTCACTAAAGGATTTCAAAATGACCATCCAAGAAGCCCAAAAAACCGTTGATGAGTGGATTAACACCAATGGAGTGCGTTATTTCAACGAACTGACCAATATGGCAATGCTTACCGAGGAGGTTGGGGAAGTGGCTCGCATCATTGCGAGGCGTTACGGGGAACAGTCTGAAAAAGAAAGTGATAAGGATAAAGACCTTGGCGATGAAATGGCCGATGTGCTTTTTGTACTGATGTGCTTAGCCAATCAAACGGGGGTTGATTTGACAGACGCGTTGAAGAAGAATCTAGAGAAGAAGACTAAGAGGGATTCTGAAAGACATCGAAACAACCCGAAGTTGAAGTAAGCTTAGGTTAAGAGCATTGTCTTGAAAGGCAACTCATTGGCGGACCAAGTTGTAAGCAACAAGCAGCTGGAGGCCACAGCCAACAGCTAATTTATATTAGTCCTATGCTTTATAATTAACTCCTTAGCCTTTTTGATATCTAACAGCTCAAATGGCATAGATAGATAATAGGGTAATTCGGTAGGCTTATCGGTTAATACAATGAATTTCGATTCAGCTAATCGTTCTACAACAGAATGAATGGTCTGTTTTAAATTAGCAGGAGCATTCCCTTTATACTGACCTGAAAGATAATTGTAGAGGTCTTCTACAGAATGTTTTCCATCTGCTAATTGCAAAACAACACCAAACCAAGGTTCCAAAACTTCTCCTTTCTCTTCTGGATGATCTATATCAACAAGAGAAATGGTTTTTCCTTGTTTGGAGAAAATTACGTTACGATAAAAGTATTTTGAGGAGTCCAATAGTTAGTATTCCTTTTTTACTGTTTGAAGAAAGTTGATCATCTGAATCCAATATTCGGTTTCGCCATCGGTATCCTTTCCCAGACATTCAGATCCATGCGCTCCTCCTTTTGGCGGAGCGAAATATATTTTTTTTCTGGAGGCAACAGCATTTGCAATGGCGTCCGTGTATTTCTTTTCGTCAGAGCCACAAGCAATGAATGTTGGCTTTGTGAGGCTTTTGGCAGCCTTTGCTACATCTAGCTCTTTTCCAAAATATTCCCCTGGACTAAAAGCAATTACAGCCTTTACCTGAGGCATTTCACTTCCAAGCTTGATGGCTAAAGATGCTGTGTAAGAACTGCCCATAATAATAACAGGTTTGCGTGCAATGAGATAGGCCTTTTCTATGGCCGCACGCATATCGGCCTCAGCATCCATGTAAGAAGTGCCAAGTCCAGTGTTCTTAGCCAAAACGTAAGTTTCGTTTACTATGAAGTTGTTTTCCTTGCCAGAACGAAGATCTACTGCTATGCAGTTCACTTCGAGTTTGTTCAGCTTAGGAGCAATTCTTTGATATTCTCCACGACTAGATTCCGCCATGTGAAAAAGCACAACCCAAGGGTAGTCTGGGTTCACCTCATACATGTCGGCCGTAATGGTTACTCCATCTTTCGATGGAAACTTGACTCTTCTGGCAGTTTGGGCATCAGACTCTGCAACTCCAATATATAAGGAACAGAGGATGGTGATAATTAAGAATCTGAACATGGGTGCAATTTAATAGTTGACAGTGGCTATTAGCAAAATGCATTCCGTTTTTTTCGACAGAAGTATTAACAAAAAGCCCCGTTCAGAATATGAACAGGGCTTTTTAAATATTATTAACGCTAGAATTAGCTTTCTGCAAGAACAATAACCTTGTTGTTGTTCATTTCTACAACTCCACCACCAATCTCAAAAAACTGAATATCTCCATCTAATGCTTCTACCTTAACTCGTCCTTTTACCAAGGTAGAAACGATAGGAGCATGGTTGTTCAGAATTCCAAAAAGACCATTAGCTCCAGGAAGCTGCACATACTTGGCTTCTCCTTCAAAAATCTTTTCGTCCGGTGTTACGATTTCTAGGTGCATTTTTCTGAGTTACGGGTTATGGGTTACGAGTTTCAGGTGAAAAGCCAACAGCTCTTTTACGCTTCAGCCATCAATTTCTTACCCTTCTCAATTGCTTCTTCAATGGTTCCTACCAAGTTGAAGGCAGCTTCTGGGTATTCGTCTACTTCACCGTCCATAATCATGTTGAAACCCTTAATGGTATCAGCAATGTCAACGAGCACACCCTTCAGTCCTGTGAACTGCTCTGCCACGTGGAATGGCTGAGAAAGGAAACGTTGTACACGTCTTGCTCTGTGAACAATCAATTTATCTTCTTCAGAAAGTTCGTCCATACCAAGGATGGCGATGATATCCTGAAGTTCTTTATAGCGCTGCAGCGTTTCTTTTACTCGCTGTGCAGTATTGTAGTGTTCAGCGCCAACAACAGCAGGCATAAGAATTCGTGAAGTTGAATCCAACGGGTCAACAGCAGGATAGATACCTAACTCAGCAATCTTACGAGAAAGTACCGTAGTAGCATCCAAGTGAGAGAATGTAGTTGCTGGTGCAGGGTCAGTTAAATCATCCGCAGGTACGTAAACCGCCTGTACAGATGTAATAGAACCTCGTTTAGTTGAAGTGATACGCTCTTGCATCAATCCCATCTCTGTTGCCAACGTAGGTTGGTAACCTACTGCTGATGGCATACGACCAAGAAGTGCTGATACCTCAGAACCTGCTTGTGTGAAACGGAAGATGTTATCGATAAAGAAAAGGATGTCACGACCTCCTGATTTCTCATCTCCATCACGGAAATACTCGGCAATTGTCAATCCTGAAAGTGCAACACGAGCACGTGCCCCAGGAGGCTCGTTCATTTGTCCGAAAACGAATGTTGCTTTTGATTTCTTCAATGTTTCTGGGTCAACCTTAGAAAGGTCCCATCCTCCTTCTTCCATTGAATGACGGAAAGCATCACCATAATCGATAATACCAGCCTCAATCATTTCACGAAGAAGGTCATTTCCTTCTCTTGTTCTTTCACCAACTCCGGCAAATACAGAAAGACCACCGTGTCCTTTTGCAATGTTGTTAATCAACTCCTGAATAAGTACAGTTTTACCAACACCGGCACCACCGAACAAACCAATCTTACCACCTTTTGCGTAAGGCTCAATTAGGTCAATGACTTTAATTCCAGTAAACAGAACCTCGGTTGCAGTAGATAAGTCTTCAAACTTTGGTGGAGCCTTGTGAATTGGATATCCGCCAGTTTTATCGCAGTCAGCCATTCCGTCAATCGGGTCTCCAACTACGTTAAAAAGACGACCGTAAACCTGCTCTCCAATAGGCATGGTAATAGGAGCGCCCAAAGCGCGAACTTCTGTTCCACGGCTCAAGCCGTCTGTAGAATCCATCGCAATTGCACGAATGGTGTTTTCGCCAACGTGCTGCTGACACTCAAGTGTTACAACTTGCCCATCTGGACGAGTTACTTCAAGGGCATCCAAAATTTTTGGAAGCTCTCCATTGCTATTGTCAAAACTGATGTCCAAAACTGGACCGATGATTTGAGCGACTTTACCTGTTAGAGCTGACATTTATAAGTTGTTTTTATACCGTATTAAAAAGGCTCGTTTTTCGGAGCGCAAAAATAGGTCTTTCGTTCTGCTAGAACAAGGCATGTTTAAAAAATGTTAACAAGCTCCGATAAACGCTCTACACAACATCCTTCATTCATGGCTTTACCGCGGGTAAAACGATATTTTTGCAGCCCAAGAATTACGGTTGAAAGTATTTCATTCTATAAAAGATTTCAAGAAGGTAAAAGGCGCTGTGGTTACCACGGGCACTTTTGATGGTGTGCATATCGGGCATCGAAAGATTATAAATCGGCTGAACGAAATAGCAAAGAAAATAGGAGGGGAGAGTGTTCTTTTAACATTTCATCCGCATCCTAGAATGGTTTTGTTTCCTGATGACCATGGTCTTGAGTTGATTACAACAATGGATGAGAAGATTCGGCTTTTAGAAGAAGCTGGGGTTCAAAACCTAATTATTCATCCTTTCACTCGCGATTTTTCGAGAACTACTTCGCTAGATTTTATCCGAGATATTTTGGTTGATAAGCTTGGGACATCTGTATTGGTAATCGGTTATGACCACCATTTTGGCCGAAACAGAGAAGGCAGTTTTGAGCATCTAAAGGAGTCTGGTCCGTTATATGGTTTCCAAGTGGAAGAAATTTCCGTTCAAGATGTGGATGAAGTTGCGGTAAGTTCAACTAAGGTTAGAAAGGCTTTGCTAGAAGGGGACGTGGCAATCGCGGCAAAGTATTTGTCACACCCTTATCAGCTTAGCGGTGTAGTAATTCATGGAGACAAACTGGGACGAAAAATCGGCTTTCCTACAGCTAATATTAAAGTGACAGATGATATTAAAGTAATTCCAGCCAACGGTGTTTATGCATGTTACGTCTTTTTAAATGGAGAGAAATTGAAGGGCATGCTCAATATTGGAACAAGACCAACCGTTAACGGAGCAGAAAGACGGATTGAAGTTCATGTTTTGGACTATGATGCAGATTTCTATGACCAGCAATTGACGCTTCATATTATTGATCGAATTAGAGATGAGAAAAAGTTTGATAGTGTTGAGGAGTTAAGTGCAAGACTGATAATTGATAAGAACCTAGCAAACAACATTTTATGAGATTCATTCTGGTCGTTTTTTGTGCTCTTTTCTTCACGCAATTGTGTGCTCAGGATTTTAATTTGGAAGCGCTGGAAAGCGACATTTACCAATACACTTCTTTAGAAGAGGCTTTGGCTGCGCCAAAAGACAGTGTTTACAGTTTAAAATTGAAAGACCGGTTGAAGGAAGTTCCGGTGGAAGTTTTTACTGAATTCCCAAATCTTCAACTTTTGGATTTGAGCAAAAACCGTCTAACGGAAATCCCGCCTCAAATAGGGTTGTTAAAAAAACTTAAAAAACTCATCTTATTTAAGAACAGAATTGAGGCACTACCGGCTCAAATTGGAGAGCTAGAAGACCTGCGAGAATTGATTATTAATCAGAATGAACTAGAGTCTTTGCCGGATGAAATCGGCAACCTCAAAAAGCTACGCTACATAGACATGTGGAGCAACAATATCACACGATTACCGGGTTCTATGGCCGAAATGTGGGGGCTAGAAGAGATTGATTTGAGAGTTATTGTAATGACTGAAGCTGAGCAAGAAGAAATCAAAAATTTGCTGCCAAATGCTAAGGTTGAATTGGACCAACATTGTAATTGCGGCAACTAGCAGCCTGTTGCTAATTCTTACTTCATTCGTTATTTTCAAAGCAAATTAATCAACCATGAAAATCTTCTCTCTTAAGTATCTCCTGATTTTCAGCATATTTTTCGGTTGGTTAACCCTCAGTTCTTGGACTGGAGGACCAGCTCCTGAGTCTAAAAACGATAGCCTAGCTATTGTGAGAGTCGTTCAGCCAATCAATGAGATTTTCAAAATTAAGCCGGTGGTTTATGTTTCTAAAGGGCTGGGTAAAATAGAGGAGGTAAGCGTTTCTGATACCGAAAGTGGCAATGGAGATTTCGTATTGAAACAAACACTGACAAACTTTCTCGCAAATGGATACACTATTCAAACAGCAACAGAAAGTTCTCAATCTGGAATGCAACTGAATACCTATTACCTCAAGAAGAAGATTATCTAAAGCCTAGTTAGAAAAGCGTTCCTTGAGAACTTTCGTGCTCAAGAAGCCATTGCTTTCTTTTTAATCCTCCAGCGTACCCAGTCAAACTGCCATCACTTCCAACCACTCTGTGGCATGGAATAATGATGGCAATCGGATTCTTGCCATTTGCGGTACCAGCCGCACGAATCACTTTCGGGTCGCCCAAACGCTTTGCCATATCCATGTATGAAACGGTCTTTCCGAAGTCGATGCTCTGCAATTCATCCCAAACCTTTTTCTGAAAGTCTGTTCCTTTTGGGGCGAGAGGTAATTGGAATTTTGTTCTGCTTCCGCTAAAGTATTGTTCCAATTGCTGGACAGCATTTTTTAAAATGCCTGTCGTATTCTGAGGTTCGGAAAACGAAACGTCTTCAAGAAATTTCACCTCAACTATTGAGTCATTTTCTTCAACTATTTCTAGCCAACCAACGGGCGATTTGTAAAATGCTGAATTCACAAATCAAGAATACGGATGATTGACTAGAACTTTAGCGTAAGCATGGTCATGAAATTGAATCCCGCTTGCGGATAGTAGTAATTCTCCGTGGTAGATTCTCCGCCATATATATAGGAGAAGGTGTAGCCGTTGGATTCATACAATTGATTGAAAATGTTGTTCAGCTGAACACCCACACCAATTTCTTTGAAGAACTTCCAATGAAAATTGTAGCTCAATCGTAAGTTATTGACCACATAATCATTAATCATCCGGTCACGGTTAGATGTGTTATCTAAGAACTGTTCGCCAACATATTTGGTAATGAATGAAGCGCGTAAATTCTTGATTGGTTCGTAAGTAAGGTTTGCAGCAACGATATAATTGGGCGAAAATGCGATATCAGTCAGGCCATGATTAATCTCCACCTGACCGCCATTATCGTAATCATCTACATACTCCGTGAAATCCCAGATTTTGCTCTGACTCCAAGTAAAGTTTCCTGCAAGATTCAGGTTCTTGAGGATGTTTACGCTCCACATTAGTTCCAATCCGTAGCGGTCGCTCCAATCCACATTTTGACTGGTATAGGCTCCCACATCATTTACCTGTCCGGTTGGCACAAGCTGATTCTGGTAAACCATCCAATACGCGTTTAGTCCGATGGAGTAGGAACGAGATTTACGCTCGTATCCAAGCTCCCAATCGTAAAGCGTTTCATGCTTCGGACGAGAAAGTTGCGTGGCTTCTACAATGTCTTTTCTGGCTGGTTCTCGGTTGCCCATTGCTACAGAAGTGTATACTCGATTTCGGCTATTTAAATCGAAGTTGAAGCCAACTTTTGGGTTGAAGAAATGCCAATTGATGCTTTGCTCGGTAGTGTTAATTCGACCAAATAAATCAGCTTCTGGCCCTACGAATTTGTATTCAATGGTTCTGTGCTGTAAATCGACAAAAAGATTTACTTTAGAGTGAAGTTGGTAATTGGCTCGAATATAAACGCTGATGTCATTTTTGCGCGCATCATCTTCATAATAATGTTGATTGAGCTCTTCGTACTCCGTAAACTCGGTCTGAATTACTTCCCCGAAATGCTTGCCGAGGTATTGGTTCCAGCCACCGCCAAACGTTGCATTCAACTTCTTTCCAGTATAATTTACGGCAAACGTGAATCCGTAGAAATGATTGTCGAGCCAACGCCTTCTAATCATGTCTGCATTGGTAAATGTTGAATCTCCAACAATCTCATTTTCTAGACCATAATTCTCGAATGAATCTTGTTCTCTAAACTGCTCGAAATAGCCTTTTCCTCGTGTGTAATGCCCATTTAGATTGAAGTTCCAGTTGCGGTCAAATTCATGAGCAATGATGAGTTGATAATGGTCTTGTCCATAATTGTCAACCTCATTTTCGTACGTATAATAATTAAAGGTTCGATGTGTTTCGAGAGAGTCTTGAGGCGTTCCCCACCAAGATTGATAGGTTCTTTCTCTGCCGCCAATTGCGTTAAAACGAATCATGGTTTTCTTACCGTGATAAGCCGCAGAAGCGTACCAAGACCAAAGGCTAGAAGTAGCCCTGTCTATATACCCATCAGATGAAATCCGACTGAAACGCGCATCAACGATAAACTTGTTTGCAATCAATCCTGAACCAGCTGAAACCGAGTGGCGCCATGTGTTGAAGGAACCGTATCCGTTCACCAATTCTGCATACCATTTCTTTCTAACCGTATTCGTTTGCATGTTGATGCTGGCCCCAAATGCGCCTGCTCCATTGCTACTGGTTCCAACTCCCCGTTGAACCTGAATGTTATCCAAGCTAGAAGCCAAATCGGGCATGTTCACCCAAAAAACACCATGCGATTCTGAATCGTTGATAGGAATACCGTTCAGGGTAACATTGATGCGCGTTGGGTCGGTTCCTCGAATTCGAATGCCTGTATATCCAACTCCTGCTCCAGCATCCGAAGTCGAAACAACACTTGGTTCTAATTCTAGCAGAACAGGAATGTCTTGCCCGAAATTTCGCGTCTCGATTGTTTCCAAGTCAACGTCTGTGTAAGCTGTTGCAGTATTTCTGTTGGCACGAGTTGAACGCACAACTACCGCATCTTTTTCGTAAGATGTGGGTGTTAGATAAACCTGATGAAGCTTTTTCTGTCCTGCGACAACCGCAATTTCTCGGTTATCAAAACCAATGAAAGTTAGGTTGAGTTTTACTGAATCCGCCTTGCCGTAACGAATGTCAAATTTCCCTTCAGCATCTGTAAACGTACCGCTGTAAGTTCCAGAAACGGTGACATTCACGCCAGGAATAGCGGTACTATCCGTAGCAGAGTAAACGTTTCCCGAAATAGATTGAGCCTGAATTTGTAAAGCGCACAGGCATAGCGCAGTTGTAAATAGTTGTGTTTTCATCTTCCTTCCGCCAGCATTATCTGGATCAAGTTTTAGGGTATTATCTCAGCCCGATTTTCGAGCACCCCTGATGACCGTAAATGTACGAATCTGTGTAATTAAAAAACCAGGAGCACGGAAATGAATAGTACAATCCCAACTCCCATTAAGGCAACCGTATAGGGAAGAATCTCTTTGGCCTTCAAGCCCGTAATTCCGAGAAGTGGTAACGCCCAAAATGGTTGAAGCATATTAGTGAGTTGGTCTCCATAGGCTAGCGCCATAATGCTTTTTGGGATGCTAACTCCTAATTCGGATGCTGCTTGTAGAATAATTGGTCCTTGAACGCCCCATTGGCCACCACCGCTTGGTACAAAAATGTTTACAATTCCAGCACTGATAAAAGTGAAAATAGGGAAGGTGGTTTCATTGGAAATGCTCACAAAAAAGTCCGAGAATAATTGAACTAATCCCGAGCTATTCATGATGCCCATTATTCCGAAATACAATGGAAATTGAATGAGAATTCCAGATGCTCCACCGATTGCCTGATCTATCGCTTTTAGGAACTTGAAAAAGCTGCGGTGAAGTAACAGGCACAATCCTAATAGTAGGAGATTTATGTAACTAGGATTGATGAAACCAAATCCTTTTTCGGGGAAAGCATTGATAGCCAAGTAAGCGCAATAGAGGCTGATGATTCCACCGATAATCAAACCAAAAACCTTGGAGTGATCTAATTTTTCTGCGCCCGAAACATCAACGGTTTCTAATACCAATTCTGGCTTGTTCAAAGGGAGGAAAGCTCCGGACTTAGAACGTTTGCCAAGAAAAAACATGAACATTGGTAGCACAACGATAACAAGTAGCGTTGCGGTCAAATTCATCGAGCTAAAAACAGTTTCTGAAAATGACACGGGGTCTGGCAAAAGTTTCAATTGCTCTGGCGATACAATGCTTGACATCAAAGAGGTTATGTGTCCTTCTTCGGCCACTTTAATTGGAGCAGAACCCGAAATTCCACCATGCCAAACCATCAATCCAGAATATCCAGCCGCACCTATAAGCGGGTAGTTCAAGTCAATGTCGTTTTTGGCAGCATGTTCGCCCACTTTTCGGGCCAAAATTGCTCCGAATATTAGTCCTAACCCCCAATTAAAAAGAGCAACAATTACAGTAAGAAAAGTAACGATGGCCGCTGCATTTGCTGAGTTGGTGCAAAATCGGGTTGCATAGCTAATAACCGCATCAACAGGTTTGGTAAGAGCCAACGTATGACCGAGGACCAACATCAGCATCATTTGCATAGCAAACACCAATAAAGGCGCATTCCAAAGTCCATTTTCCCAAAACCCGAACACCTCGGCAACTCTGTCAATTCCAGTTGAATCTGAGCTGGTGAGCGTAAAAGCCAAGACCATGGTCAGAATAGTAAGAACTACCGCAATGGTAAATGGTGCAGGAAGAAGTGCTTTGAAAGTTTTTTCGATAGTTGCAGAGAAACTCATGCAACCAAATTAATCCAATTTCAATTGATTTACGGCCTCAATTGCATTTGTCAATCGCATTTCGTTGAGGCCCTTTATCACACGGTAATCGGCTCCGATTGTTTTGAGCGTGACTTCGAATAGCCGAAAAATTGATAGCAGGTCATTCGGGTTTTCGCGCAATGGGTCTGGTTCCCATTCCAAATCAGGATAAGTGAGAAGGTGCTTTCGTGGTTGTTGAAGGTCAAAAAGCTTTTCAATTTCCTTGTTTCGCTTTCGGTATTTGAATTGATGCCAGACCATCACTACAAGGATATCCGTGTCGCAAAAAACGGATTGGTTGTTTTCTGAAATGATACGATTCTCCAACTCGAGTTGCTTTTTAGCAATGGCAACAAGATCGTGTGCTTCGTATTTACCTTGCCTAGCGTTCAGGTATTCTCTCGAAAATTCTGGAACAACGACTCCACCAAAATGGTCAGCAAGCTGATTGCATAAGGTGGTTTTACCCGTGCTTTCAGGGCCTATGCATGCAAAAACCTCCGATCTACTTTCCATTCTTTATACCAACTGATAAATCCGAACACTGCAAGGATAGTGTACACAGCGTAAAGTCCAGCAGTTGGTTCAAGTCCACGACTCCAATAGAGGTAAATATTGAAGGCGTCTATTACAATCCAATAAATCCAATTGGACAGAATCTTACGCGTAACCATAAACGTAGCAATAAGGCTAAATGAAGTGGTGAACGCATCTAAATACGGCATGGCCGAATCAAACATCAGCTCGAACCCTTTACCTAGGGCACCAGCAAAAACAAACCCAAGTAAAATTGCTCTAACGTGATGTGTGGTATGCCATTCGGCAATGTTCAGTTTGCCATCCTTTCGCTTTCCGAATTTCCATTGCCACCAACCATAAACGGCCATGATGACGTAAAAAACGCTGATGAACGATTCTCCAATAAGATTAGCCGAATAGGTGAGGTAAACGTAAATGCCTGAACTGACAAATGCTGGATACCAACACCAAATACTCTCTTTGGCTGCAAGAATTACGTAAGCGATGGCCAACACTATGGCCACATATTCCAGAATGGAACTTAAGTCCATTGACTCGTGTCCCAACGGTCGGGAGGAAGGTGAGAGTTGATTATTTTAGAAACAACGGCAATTGGAGTTTCGGATTCTAGCGATGGCTTCAATGAGTCAGTATATGCCTTCATAACAGCATCATATTCGCCAAAAACCTGCGTACTTACTCCGTTTGTAATAACCTCAACCTGTTTGTAGGTATTAAGCCGTCTGAGAAAATCTTTTACAGCTTCCTTGTAACCGTCTATCAACGGATACATCGTTATTTCAAGCGTAACTTTCATTGTTTAGAATTTGGTGCTTGCCAACTCTCGCAACAGCGAACTGTCTTTTTCGATGGCATTTCCAACCACAACAACCGTTGCGCCAGCATCAAAACGAGCTTTCGCCATTTCGGGTGTTCTCAATCCGCCTCCAACGATAATTGGGACATCTACATGGTCAGAAACTCGCTTAATCATACTTGCAGAAACGGCATTTTGAGCCCCACTTCCTCCATCCATAAAGATGGTTTTTAGTCCAAGCATTTCACCAGCCATTGCGGTGCAAGCGGCAATATCATCTTTGTCGTGAGGCAACGGATTGGTGTTACTCATGTAAGATGCAGTGGTTGGTCTTCCGCTGTCAATTAACATATACCCAGTTGGAATGATCTCCAGCCCGCTATTTTTCAATCGCGGAGCGGCAACCACATGTTTACCTATTAGCATCTCAGCATTTCTACCTGAAATCACAGATAAAAGAAGAATGGCGTCTGCATTAGGAACTACCTGCATATTGTCACCCGGGAATAGAACAACAGGAATGTCGCAGTTGGCTTTGATAATCTGAACAGTATCAAAAAGTGAATTACTTACCAGTAAACTACCTCCGACAAATAGCATGTCAACTCCCGCATTTTGAGCGGAAATGGCAGTTCGTTCCAACTCGCTTGACCTTGTTTCGTCAGGGTCGATGAGTAGAGAGAAAAGCTTACGCTGCTCTGCCTTTGCTTTGTAGAGATGGTTGAGGACTTCCATGATTCAGATTGCAAACTTAAGAAATTGAGTAGGGATATCTCTGATAAAATCATTACTCAAACCGAATATTGGATTTTGGAAAGACACGATTAAAATAAATAATTCGCTTGGCAACGAGTGCTATTTTTCTGCGTTAATAAGATTGGTCTAATTGTTCTTGATTGAATTTGCATAGACTATATGGTTTAGCGAACTTGCGATGGCGTTTTTTGTGCACGATCAAATATTTGAAACCAAGTTGAATAAAGCATTAGCTTTTTTATTGTCGTTGACAGTCCTGTTTTTGAGCCAACCTGTTTTGGCGCAAACATGTACCGGATTGGGTAGCCAGGATTTTTCTGATGTGATTTACGTTGCGGTTACCGGTTCTCCAACTTCTACAGGTGAATCTGATGACCCGGTTGATTTACTTACGGGTATGACTATGCTCGGGGGCAACTCAGATAAAATTTACTTGCAGTCTGGTACATATGTTCTTACGCAAGAGCTAATTATTCCAAGTAACGCTCAGCTGATTGGAGGTTTTAATTCTAATTGGATAAAGGACAACTCTTCTGTAACAACGCTGTTCAGAGACCCAAGCAATGTCCAGCTCGGTCCACCAAGATTAATTGCGGTTTTATGCTTGGGACAATCTAATTTTAGGCTACAAGATTTAACAATTCGTACTGCAAATGCATTAGGTCAGGGTGTTACTACATATGGCCTTTACCTCAATAACTGCGCGGACTATGGCATAGTTCGCTGCAAGATTATTGCTGGTAACGGTGGTAATGGAAGCCCCGGTTCTCCAGGAGGTGCAGGACCAGCAGGTTCAGCAGGTGAGAATGGCCAACCTGGTGAGGAAGATGCTGGAGGCAATAGACATGGTGGATTAGGCGGATGTTGTTCTTTTCCTGGAAGTAATATGGGTGGTGAAGGAGGCTGGGGTGGAGAGAGAGGTACGTACGTATTCCCTTCTGGAGGAGAAGCTTTTCCTGGTTATGACGGAGAAAGCGGACAAGGACCCGGTGCTGGGTATGCAGGCAATGGAGGGCAAGAAATATTTACAACGGTGATATCTACGCAATGCGATAGAACTCCAGCTAATGATGGAGAATTTGGTGGAGATGGCGCAAATGGTGTTCCAGGATTACCTGGCGTGCCAGGTGCGTTTGCCTTTGGTGGGGGCTTTTTTGCGCCAGGTGCGGGAACTGCCGGTTTAGTTGGTGGTACCGCTTCTGGAGGCGGAGGCGGAGGCGGAGGTGGCTCTCAAGGAGGCATTTTGTGGTTTGCCATTCCTGAAATTCCACCGTTCATTTCGGCAGACACAATTCCGTCAAACAGTAACGGTTCTGGTGCTGGTGGCGGAGGTGGTGGCGAAGGAGGCGGAGGTGGCCTCGGAGGTGGTGGTGGTCAAGGAGCTGGAGGCTCTTTCGGGGTTTTTGTTTGGGATAACGGTTTTAACGGGGTGATGAAAGATTGTGAAATGCAATCGAGTTTTGCCGGTTTTGGAGGTCCTGGAGGTGTTGGTGGTGATGGAGGAATGGGAGGTCCTGGAGGAGAAGGTGGAGCGCTTTTTATCGCATGCGATATAGGTGCTGGTGGCAGTGGAGGTGATGGTGGTACAGGAGGTGCTGGCGGTCAGGGAGGAACAGGTTCTAATGGTATTTCTGATGAATTGTATCAGCGACCAGGAGGCCAACCAATGATTTTACAAAACATTTATGGTCTCTCACAACCGATAGTGAATGTCGAATTTGGTGGGTGTACGAACGCTCCAGTCACTTTTAGTACCGATGCTACCGGAACGCTTCAATGGTTTTTTGGTGCTGGATCTATTCCATCAACCGCATTAGGTCAGGACGCAGTGGCACATTTTACTACTCCTGGGTTTAAGACGTTCACATTAGTCGTTAACGGCATCGCGTTCACTTATACAGATTACATTGATATTCATGCGGTTGTTCCAGCTTTGGACCCGCAAATTCAAACTGGCCCTACGGAGCTTTGTGTTGGAGATGTTTCTGATTTTAATAGTTCTATTTCGGCAAACAATTACATCTGGACATTAAACAATGTTATTGGGGACACGGTTATTTACAACGGCGCGAACTATTACGACTTGCTTGGTGTTGTTTGGGATTCTGCTGGTGTTTATCAATTAACGCTCACAACAGAAACAGAATGCTGTGGTCAATCTTTTACGGATACAATTATGATTGTGGTTGATTCAATCGTGCTTCCTTCAACAGCAATTCAAACACAATTTGCAGACACAACCAATACTGTATGCGAACTTACAGAAGTGACATTTACAGCTACTGCAGAAAATGTGGGCCCAACTCCAACATATACTTGGTTAATAAATGGAACTCCAGCTGGAGGATCTGGCCCTGTTTTTACTACCAATCAGTTGTTGAATGGAGATGAAGTAGTCTGTGAAGTAACTTCGTCATTGGGATGCGCAACAGGAGAAATCGCTGTTTCTAATTCTATTCCAGTAACTGTTATTCCTCCTCCAGAAATTATTTGTTCTGCAGATTCATTTGTGTCTGGTCAACCTACTTATTTCGAGGTTGAAGTGACTACTGGTGGGTTAGCTCCTTTTGAGTATTACTGGTCGTTTGGAGATGGTTCTCTTGGTTTTGGCGAAACCGTAGAGCATATCTATCAAAATGCAGGTGTATATACTGCTACAGTGGACGTTCAGGATTCGCTTGGCTGTTCTGTTTCTTGTCAAACTTATATGACAGTGTCCCCAAATTTATCTGCCGACTTTGTAGTTGATACCCTCACCGGATGCGCGCCATTTGAGGTTCAGTTTTATAATTTGAGCGAGAATGCGGTGTCTAATTATTGGAGTTTTGGAGATGGCAGCGGTTCAAATGCCGAGAGTCCTACTCATACCTACAACACGGCTGGCACCTACAATGTCACATTATGGGTTTATGCAGGAAACGGAAATGATTCCTTATCAATTGCGAGTCAGGTCGTGGTGAATCCATCGCCAGTTGCCAATTTTCACAATTATGAAATCAATCCTGAAACAGGAAGCGATACAGTTCAATTTGCCGACAATTCCATTTTTGCCGATAGTTGGTCTTGGAACTTTGGAGATCCAAATTCTGGACCAAATAACTTTAGCACGGAGCAAAGCCCAATGCACGTTTTCACCAATAATGGAACATATAACGTCACGCTTTGGGTTACCAATGTTTACGGATGTATAGATAGCATCACACTGGGGTCTAGTGTTAATGCGGGAATTGATGAATTGACAAATGACCTTCAGGCTATGGTTTATCCAAACCCCGCCAATGATTGGATAGAATTGGCGGTTTATTCCGCTGAGAATAGAGCACTACGCTGCTTGATTTTGGACGCAACAGGTAAAAGAGTTCTTGAGCAACAGATTAAATTATCTCAGGGTATAAACAATAACCGCTTCGATTTGACGCAACTAGTTGGAGGATCGTACGTCCTCAAGTTGCACACAAACAATGATGAACATTCATTCCCATTTGTGCTGATTAAATAAGATGTTGAAGAGAGCGAGCCTTATTGGAGTGTTATTTGTTGCATTTGTAGCAACTGGTTTTACCCAAGAGTGTAACATCTTTTATGTTTCTCCGAATGGAAGTGGAAGTGGAACCAAAGCATCGCCAACCTCCATTCAAAATGCAATAAACAGTGTTGTTCCTGGAGTTGACCATATTCGAATGGCTGAGGGAACATATCCACTCTCTGATACCCTGCATCTAGTTCAAGGAGTAACGATTGAAGGTGGTTACAATCCAACTACATGGGTAAAAGGAAATAATGCGCAAACCCTGTTTCATAGAGACAATACAGCCCCTTCTTCGGTGAGTATTTTCGGAATTGCAGCTACAAACATTTCAAATTTTCATTTACACGACATTTCTGTTTTAGTGGATAATGCACTAGAGCCAAGTTCTTCTACTTGCGGTATTTATTTAAATGGGTGCTCTGATTACTCGTTAAGCCGTGTTCGTTCTACTGCCGGAAATGGGGCGAACGGCATAAATGGAAATCCAGGATGGGATGGAATCGCTGGTGCAGATGGATTTAACGGACTGGATGGTAATGATTGCGGAAATGGAAATTATGCAGGGGGAGCAGGTGGGAATTCGTGGGGTGGAGGTGTCTCTGCTGGAGGAAATGGTGGTGATGGTGGACCAGAAGGTTCTGCAGCAGATTTTTGGCCTCCGTGGGATATTGATTGGGGAGAAGGATATGACGGACAGACAGGTCAAGATGGAATTGGACCAAATCCTGGAGTTGGGGGTACTGGCGGTCCTGGATGGGAAAACGCGACTCCAAGTCCATGTATTTTCTTGATTGGTTCATGCACGGCAGGTGTTGTCAATTACGGTCAAAATGGTGTTGATGCAGCTCCTCCCGGTGCAGATGGTGCTGATGGACTAGATGGAATTCCAAGTAACATAAATGGATTTTTCGCCCCTGGTCACGGAGAAGATGGAGTAGACGGAGTTCACGGAGGCGGTGGAGGCGGTGGCGGAGGCTGCGGCTCACACGGTGGAGCACTTTTTGGCGATAATGGTTCGGGCCCAGGCGGAGGCGGTGGTGGCGAAGGTGGTCAAGCTGGAACTGGTGCATTTGCAGGTGGCGGGGGCGGTGGCTCATTTGGTATTTATATCACCAATAATGGAACTGGAGGCGTACTGAACGATTGTGTCCTTAATTCTGGAATGCCAGGCATTGGCGGAGTTGGTGGTTTTCCGGGCGGACTTGGTGGCCAAGGAGGGCTTGGCGGCTGGGGCGGTCAAGGTTGTGGACAAGGTGGACAAGGTGGAGATGGAACAGCAGGTGGTGATGGCGGAAACGGTGGTAATGGTGCACCGGGTGTAAGCCAACCGCTTTATGAAGAACCTACGGGAATTCAAACGGTACAAACAAGTTTAGCAGCTAACGTTGAGCCAGAAGTTGAACTTGGTGTTACGGGTTGTACATATTCGGATATTTATTACACCACTAATGCCAATGGAATTATAGAGTGGTTCTACGAAGGAAGTACAGTGCCGATTAACACGGTTGGACAAAGTACGCAAGCTCAATATACCACTATGGGAGCTTTCGATTTGACGATGGTTTCCAATGGCGTACCGTATTTCTTGTCAGAGTTTGTAAACATATTTATTGATGGTACGCCCTATTTACCAACCATACAAGCAGCAGATACAATTTGCCCTGGAGATGTGGTAAACTTCTCATCTACTTGGCCAACAAGTTTTAACGTCTTAGGCTATCGATGGAATTTTGGAGATCCAACTACAGGAGCCAATAACACGAGTACGCAGGCAACACCATCACATACGTATAATGAAGTTGGAACATATATGGTTGTTATGCAATCAGAATCGCCTTGTTGTGGATGGGCAAAGCCAGATACTCACTATGTGGTGGTTATGCCAGTGGTTGAGCCAGATGTATTCATTACAGCAACTTCAACCGAAATTTGCGAAGGAGAATCAATCACCTTTGGTGCTGTTCCCTACGCTGGAGGTAGTAGTCCAACCTACGAGTGGTTCTTAAATGGAGTGTCAGGAGGAACAGGCCCTTCATATACGCCTGCTTTCGTTAATAATGGAGATCAAGTTTATGTAAGAATGGCAAGTTCTTATCCTTGTCCGATTACGCCAAACGTGAATTCTGAAACCATAACGGTTATTGTTCATCCAAACCCAGTTGTTGATTGTAGCAACGTTACCAACAGTTACCTCGGTGCAGAAACGGGTTTTGATGCTCAAATGTCTGTTGGAACAGCGCCCTTTGAATTTATGTGGCAGTTTGGTGATGGAGGCTCATCTATAGAACAAAGCCCTTCACATCTATATGGAGGTACAGGACTATACAATGCAAACGTAGAAGTGACAGATACGTTTGGCTGTTCTACTATTTGCGATGTAGCAGTTGACATTATTCTTCCGCCATACGTCTATGCTGGATTTACCTACGTTGTTGATGCGCAATGTGGTTCAACAACAGTAACATTTACCGATACTACAGTAGGAAATCCGAATGAATGGGAATGGGATTTTGGAGATGAACTTTTATCTGACCAGCAAAACCCTGTTCATACTTATACCGGCATTGGACCATACACAATTACGCTTTCGGCAGGTAACGGAGTATTTACTGACACGTTGGTAGTTCCCAATCTTATCGAACCGCTCATTGTGCCAACAGCAGCATTTACCACGCTTGAAACAGAAATTTGTGATTCTTCAGAAATTCGGTTTTATGATAATTCAGTAAATGCGGCTTCGTGGGAGTGGAGTTTTGGCGACCCAAATTCAGGCCCTGAATCGAATACAAGTAACCTTCAAAACCCTTATCACACGTTTAATGAGCCAGGTATCTATACCATAGACTTAACCGTCTATTCAGTGGACCAATGTGATGCAGTGGCTCAATCAATCAATGTCACGGTACATCGCTCTCCAGTTGCTGGTTTCTATGTTGACACAAACGTTGTTTGCACAGGTTTGCCAATTCAATTTATGGACACATCTAAAGCAGATATAGATATAACTAACTGGTACTATCATTTTAATGATAAGGATGTAACTATTGAGGTAGATGGAAGTGTTGAGGATATAGTTGAATATACGTTTGATGAAGAGGGCTGGTACGTTATAACTCAGCATGTAGTAAATACAATTACGGGGTGTAGAGATTCGGCAAAGATTGCGATGGAGGTTAGACCGCATCCAATCGCAGATTTTTACTTCGAACCAGATGAGCTTCAGTTGCCAGATACACTTGTTCAATTCTGGAATACTAGCTTGAATGCAGAGGAAGACTCAACACATTGGCTTTTTAGCATAGAACCTCCATTTGGCGGACCGTATTTCTATGCAGTGGATAATGAATGGCATGCAGAAGGTATATTCCTAGATTCTGGTCTTTACGATGCACAACTTATTGTGATGAGAGAAATTGGTTGCCCAGATACACTTGTTATCCCATATAGAGTTTGGGAGCAGGAAACCTTCTTCATTCAAACCGCTTTTACCCCTAATGGAGACGGTATAAATGATGTATTCGAGATTAAAGAAAAAGGAATTACAGAATGGCATATGCAGATTTATGACCGTTGGGGCAAACTCGTTTGGGAAACCTTTGACGTAAAAGAATCGTGGGATGGTACCCACCGAGAAACAGGTAAAGAGGTCCAGCAGGGTGCTTATACCTATAAAATAGATTTGGTTTGGTACCGTGGAATATCCTTCAATAAGCTCGGTACAATCACCATTTTCCGATAGATTTAAATGAGATATTTCTTTGCAACGCTTTGTGCGTGTTTCATAATGACATTCGGTTCTGCACAACCTGTGCTAGTGGAACTGGCTGCTGCGTCAGGAATTGAGCATAATGCACAAATGTGCGATTTGGATATGCCAGGCCAGGGTGGTGCCGCTTGGTTTGATTATGATTTAGATGGCTGGTACGACCTTTACGTTACGGGTGGATGTTCGAGAGATGCATTGTATCATAACGATGGTGGTACTTTCACCGAAGTAACGATTGAAGCTGGATTCTCAATTCTATTTGATAAGGAAACTGATGGCGTAACAACTGGTGATGTCAATAGAGATGGGTTTCCTGATGTACTTGTAACCACCTTTAAATCCTCCTCTAATTATCTCTTCATAAACAATGGGGACGGAACTTTTTATTGGGATCATTGGGCAGGAGAAGGGGATACGGCAAATAGCTTTTCCGCAGCTTTTGCTGATATTAATCTGGATGGTTGGCTCGATTTATATGTTTGTAATTGGTCCACAAATTTTGAGGTCACACTTGAAGGGCCGGTGGTAAGCGTTGATTCAAAATCCAACTTTTACTATAGTAACAATGGCGATGGAACCTTTACTGAAAAAGCGGAGCAATTAGAAATTGGTGATTCGCTCGGATGTGCCTTGGGTGTACTGATTACTGACTTTGATGACGATCAAGATTCAGACATATACTTAGCCAATGACCTTGGTTATTTTAATGGAAATTCTCCGAATCAATTTTTTAGAAATCAATATCCCTTAACTGCATTTACTGAAGAAACTCAACAGCTAGGATTGGGTCTAGAGATGAATGGGATGGGTGTAGCAAAAGCCGATATTGATTTAGATGGTCGGTTTGAATATTACATTTCAAATATTGGAAGTGATAAATTAATGGTACGTGGAATAACCAATTATGAAGATGAAGCAATTGAGCGAGGAATTAAACATGATTCGGTTTGGGTAGATGATTTTAGTCAGAAAACGGCTAGCATAGGTTGGGGAGTAGCGTTTATGGATTTAGATAACGACATGGACGAGGACTTAATGGTGGCCAATGGTTCGTTAGGTTATGGGGTGCAATTACCCGCTTTGGATTCAAACAGACTCTATTTGAACGATGGCACTGGGTATTTTACAGATATTTCTCTGCAAAGTGGTGTCTCAAATACTTACGTTTCGCGCGCGCTGGCCTATTGTGACTTCAATCGAGATGGAAAACTAGATGTGTTTGTAGGAATTACTGATGAAACAGACGGCACTACAAATAGTCTGTTATACAAGAATTCATCACCAGCCCAAAATTGGATTCAAATTCAATGTAGAGGCGTTCAGAATAACCTGGAGGGAATTGGTGCAAAAATTCGTCTGTATGCAGGAGGTGTGGTTCAAACAAGGGAAATTGGCGGTGAAACCAGTTTCAATTCTCAGCATTGGTACGTAGCACACTTCGGTCTTGGTAATAATGAAGTTGATTCATTAAAAGTGTATTGGCCAGGGGGGGGGGTCGATACGCATTATAATCCTGACGTAAATGTTTTTTACAGAGCCACTGAAGGTGAAGGAGTTGTGACTGGAAATTTGAATGTTAGAATCAAAGGAAACGAGGCTTTTCCGAATCCGTTTTCAGACATCCTTTACGTTCATACTCAACCCAACTTCTCTTATGAGGTGATTGATGCAATCGGTAATGTGGTAGTCAGGTTTGTAGCGGATTCATCTGGCCTAAAGTCATTGGATACTGCTGCATTAGCTTCTGGAACCTACTCGTTGGTTACGCGGAGTGACCGAGGAGAGATTGTTACTATAAAACTGGTTAAACAATAGGGGTTAAGATTGGTTATCTATTAGCTATAGCCTACCTTTGTGCCCGTTTTAAAAAGCAAATCTTAATAATGAGCAACACAGCAGAACAATTGAAATACAAGGTTAAAGACATTACTCTAGCAGACTGGGGTAGAAAAGAAATCATGTTAGCCGAGGCAGAAATGCCAGGCCTAATGTCGCTAAGAGAAGAGTTTGGAGCTTCGAAGCCACTTGCTGGAGCAAGAATTGCGGGTTGTTTGCATATGACTATCCAAACAGCCGTTCTAATCGAAACTTTGGTAGAACTTGGGGCAGATGTTACTTGGTCTTCATGTAATATTTTCTCAACTCAGGATCATGCTGCCGCTGCAATTGCTGCCGCTGGTGTGCCGGTTTTCGCTTGGAAAGGTCTGAATGAAGAAGAATTTGACTGGTGCATCGAGCAAACGTTATTTGCGTTTAAAGATGGTCAACCATTGAACATGATTTTGGATGATGGTGGAGATCTTACAAATATGGTTCTTGACCGTTTCCCAGAATTGGTGAAAGACATCAAAGGAATTTCTGAAGAAACTACTACAGGAGTTCACAGATTGTACGAAAGGGTGACTAAAGGAACACTTCCTATTCCAGCAATTAACATCAACGATTCTGTAACCAAATCCAAGTTTGATAACAAATACGGATGTAAAGAATCTTTGGTTGATGCAATCAGAAGAGCTACAGACGTAATGATGGCTGGCAAAGTAGCTGTTGTTGCAGGTTATGGAGATGTAGGTAAAGGTTCTGCAGCATCCCTTAGAGGAGCTGGTGTTCGTGTTATCGTAACTGAAATTGACCCAATTTGTGCACTGCAAGCAGCAATGGACGGATTTGAAGTTAAGTCAATGAAAAGCGCCATTCCTCGTGCCGATATTGTGGTAACTGCTACAGGAAACAAGGACATTATTACGGGAGAGCACTTTGAAGCAATGGGAGATAAGACCATTGTTTGCAACATTGGGCACTTCGACAATGAGATTGATATGGCTTGGTTGAACAAGAAATACGGTTCAACTAAAGATGAGATTAAGCCTCAAGTAGATTTGTACAACGTAAACGGAAACCACATTATCCTACTTGCAGAAGGACGTTTGGTTAACCTTGGTTGTGCTACAGGACATCCATCTTTTGTAATGTCTAACTCATTCACCAATCAAACATTGGCGCAATTAGAGCTATGGACAAACACGGATGCATACAAGAATGAAGTGTATATGTTGCCTAAGCATTTAGATGAGAAAGTAGCAAGATTACACCTTGAAAAAATCGGTGTTGAGCTGGAAGAACTTTCTGCAGATCAAGCAGCGTATATTGGTGTACCAGTAGCTGGACCATACAAGCCGGAATACTACAGATATTAATAATCAGCTAGTTTTTAAGAATGAAAGCCCCTTTGTAGGGGCTTTCGTTTTTTTGGCAGGTAGTTTTTTTATTTTGCAACAGCATTAAAAGCGCAACATGAGCCTAGAATTAGGATTAGAAATGGAATACAACACAGCTCGCGAGCTGATGCAAATTCCAGAATACGGCCGAAACATTCAGAAAATGATCGGTTACGCCAAAACCATTGAGGATAGGGACGAAAGAAATAGAGCCGCAAAATCCATTATTAAGGTAATGGGGCAGGTAAATCCCTATTTGAAGAACAATGAAGATTTGACTCACAAGCTGTGGGATCATATGTTCATTATCTCAGACTTTGATTTCGATGTCGATTCACCTTTCCCAAAGCCGTGTCGAGAAGATTTTGAGAAGGGCCCAGATAGAATCCCTTATCCTACAGCAGAGCGTAAATACCGTCATTATGGTAGAATCATTATTCAAATGATTCAAAGAGTGTCTGAGCTTGAAGAAGGAGAGGACAAAATAAAAATGGGCGTAGCAATAGCAAATGTTATGAAGCGTGCTTATCTAAACTGGAACCGAGATTCGGTCGAGGACCGCGTAATCATAAAAGACTTATTAGATATTTCCGAAAGCAAGATTCGTGTACCCAGTGACACAGAATTGGCGGCATCTAAAGATCTAATCGATCCAAATACAAATACAAACACCTCGAATTCTAATAATAACCGTAAACGCAAAAGCGGTAGAAACAGAAAAAAGCCTAGCAATTCAGGCAGTAATCGCAGAAATCATAGAAACTAATCATGGCTTCATTTGAGATCATTGGCGGAAACAAACTAAAAGGAGAATTGGTTCCGCAAGGGGCCAAAAATGAAGCACTTCAAATTCTATGTGCCGTACTTCTTACCCCAGAAAAGGTCACAATTTCAAACATCCCCAATATTAGGGATGTCAATAAGCTTATTGATTTACTTCGCGATCTTGGAGTAAAGGTTACCCAACTTGCAGAAGATACTTACGAGTTTATTGCTGATGATGTAAACCTCGAACATCTACATTCAGATGAGTACAAGAAAAAGGGCTCTGGTTTACGCGGCTCTATCATGGTCGTTGGCCCAATGCTCGGAAGGTTCGGTAAAGGATACATTCCTCAGCCCGGAGGCGATAAAATTGGACGCAGAAGGCTCGATACACATTTCATCGGATTCCAAAAACTGGGCGCCAAATTTGAATATTTAGCAGAAGAACAGTTCTACAAAGTAGAAGCCAGCAACCTTCAAGGCTGCTATATGCTGCTAGATGAAGCCTCGGTAACAGGAACAGCCAATATTGTAATGGCTGCGGTAATGGCCAAAGGCAGAACCACCATTTACAACGCTGCCTGTGAGCCGTATTTACAACAGCTGTGTAAAATGCTGAACCGTATGGGAGCCAAGATTACTGGCATCGGTTCTAACATGATTGTCATTGACGGGGTTGAATATTTAAGTGGTACTGAGCATAGGTGCCTCCCAGATATGATTGAGATTGGATCTTTCATTGGCTTGGCAGCAATGACTAAGTCTGAGATTACCATAAAGAATGTCAGCTATCCCGATTTGGGATTGATTCCAACCATATTTAGAAAGCTCGGAATACAGATAGAACTTAGAGGTGACGATTTATACATTCCATCTCAAGAACACTATGAAATTGAGCCTTTTATTGATGGCTCAATTTTAACGATTGCCGATGCTCCATGGCCTGGTTTTACGCCAGATTTACTCAGCATTGTTTTAGTCGTGGCATCTCAAGCAAAAGGAAGCGTGCTTATACATCAAAAAATGTTTGAGAGCAGACTGTTCTTCGTGGATAAACTGATTGACATGGGAGCAAAAATTATTCTGTGCGATCCGCACAGAGCTACCGTTATAGGTATGGACCATCAAATTGAGCTTAGAGGAATCCAAATGACCAGCCCAGATATTCGAGCTGGAGTATCGCTTTTAATAGCAGCACTTTCTGCTGACGGAAAAAGTACCATTCATAATATAGAGCAAATAGACCGTGGGTATCAAAATATTGATGTCAGGCTAAATGCAATAGGCGCTAACATCAAAAGACTCTAATTGGTATAGTTGTTGGTCTGCATAAAGCACCTAATGCACTGGCAGGTAAGCCCTAATTTTAGACAAAACATAGATCATGAAAAAGATAGGATTCATAATTGCAATTGGAGTAATGCTGACTGCAACAGCAGCGTTTGCAGGTGGAGGAGACGGAGATAAAACTGAAAATGCTAATGTAAAAGTTGGTTTGAATATTGGCGATCAAGCACCAGAACTTAAGTTCAAAACGCCAGAAGGCAAAGAGGTTAGTCTTTCTTCATTAAAAGGAAAAGTGGTGCTTATCGATTTTTGGGCTTCTTGGTGCAGACCCTGCCGAATGGAAAACCCAAACGTAGTTGGTGCTTATAAAAAGTTCCAGTCGCAGGGATTTGCGATTTACGGAGTTTCGCTAGATAAGAGCCAAGATGCTTGGGTAAAAGCAATTAAAGATGATGGGTTGAACTGGGTTAATGTTAGCGATCTTGGCGGATGGAATAGCGCTGGTGCTGCCACTTATGGCGTACGTTCAATTCCAGCAAATTTCCTGATTGATGAGAACGGAATAATAATAGCGAAAGGCCTTAGAGGTGCCAATCTTCATGCAGAGTTGCAGAAGTTAATGGCCAAATAAATACAGCATTTCTTTAGTGAAACAAAGGCAGGATGACATCCTGCCTTTGTTATTTTTGCGCCCTTTGGTCAGATTGACTGCCAAATTGTCCCAAACATCGCAACGGCAAATTTTTTGATTAACGCGGTTGACTGAAATTTTAGCAATGAGCAACAAAAAGCAAACAGAACAGACTGAATTGGAGAAGGAAGAAGTAATCGCTTCTGCAGAGCAGAATAACTCAGAAGAAAACACTGAGACCAAAGACCCCATGGAGGAGCTTCAAGACCAATACAATCAGCTGAATGATAAATATCTCAGGCTCTATTCAGACTTTGAAAACTTCAGAAGAAGAACAGCAAAAGAACGCCTTGATTTGATGAAATCTGGCGGGGAAGACATTTTTAAGCTTCTACTACCAATTTTAGACGATTTTGAAAGAGCCCGGGCTAACATGGAAACCGCTACGGATGTGCCGAGCGTAAAAGAAGGTGTGGAGTTAATCTACCATAAGTTGGTAAAAGAACTTGGAAACAAAGGACTCAAACCGATGGAGTCTAAGGGTGAAGTGTTTGACTCTGAGTTTCATGAAGCGATAACACAAATTCCAGCGCCCGATAAAAAGTCAAAAGGAAAAGTGATAGATGAAGTTGAGAAAGGATACTTCCTTAACGAGAAAGTAATTCGGTTTGCTAAGGTTGTAGTGGGCTCGTAAGAATAGAATAATGGCAAAACGAGATTACTACGAAGTACTTGGAATAAGCAAAGGAGCATCTGAAGCTGAGATTAAAAAGGCGTATCGAAAGATGGCGGTTAAGTTTCATCCAGATAAAAATCCGGATGACGCTTCTGCGGAGGAGAAGTTTAAAGAGGCAGCCGAAGCGTACGAAGTATTAAGCAACGGAGACAAAAAAGCGCGCTACGATCAATATGGTCATGCGGGTATGAGTGGTGCTGCTGGCGGAGGTTATGGTGGTGGCGGTTTTGGCGGGGGTATGTCTATGGACGATATCTTTTCACAGTTCGGAGATATTTTCGGTGGAGGCGGAGGTGGCTTTGGCGGAGGTTTTGGTGGCGGTGGCCGCAGAGCCCGAGTAAATAAAGGTTCTAATTTGCGAGTGCGGGTTAAGCTTAATCTGCAAGAAGTAGCCAATGGCGTAACTAAAAAACTGAAGGTAAATAAGTATGTAAGCTGCGGAAAATGTACTGGTACAGGCGCTGAAGACGGTAAAATGGACACCTGCCACACATGTGGAGGTAGAGGTCAGGTTACAAGGGTGATGAACACACCCTTGGGCCAAATGCAAACCTCTTCTACCTGCCCTTCATGTAGCGGACAAGGGCAAACAATTGCAAATAAGTGCACCGCATGTTATGGTGATGGAATTGTTAAAGGAGAAGAAGTAATTGAAGTTAAAATTCCAGCAGGCGTTGGAAACGACATGCAACTTTCTGTTAGAGGAAAGGGAAATGCTGGAGCCAAAAGTGGAGTTCCTGGAGATTTAATTGTGCTTGTAGAAGAAGAAGAAGATAAGGATTTAAAGCGTGACGGAAATAATTTGCATTATGAATTATATGTAAGCTTTATTGACGCTGCTCTTGGAACCTCCGTTGAGGTTCCAACCATTGAAGGGAAAGCCAGAATTAAGGTTGAGCCGGGAACTCAGAGTGGCAAACTGCTACGTTTGAGGGGAAAAGGCCTGCCAGATTTAGATTACGGACGAAAAGGTGATATTCTAGTTCATACCAATGTTTGGATTCCGAAGCGTCTTTCTAAAGAGGAAAAGCAGACGTTGGAAACACTCAAGGAATCTGAAAATTTCCGTCCAGACCCAACAAAAGGAGAGAAAAGCTTCTTTGATAAAATGAAGGACTATTTTCACAATTAATCAGCGTTCTTAAAAACCATCAGATTGTCTGAACCTATTTTTCGTACCGAAAATGTAAGCAAAGCTTACGCTGGTCATGTAGCAATTGAGAACATTAGCGTGACTGTTCCAGAAGGCTCCATTTTTGGTCTTTTAGGCCCTAATGGTGCTGGAAAAACAACCTTTATTCGAATCATTAATCAGATTACTGGTCCAGATACTGGGACGCTTTGGTTTAATAATGAGAAGCTAGACCAAAAGCATCTTCAGTACATCGGCTACTTGCCAGAAGAACGTGGTCTGTACAAGAAAATGAAGGTGGGCGAACAGGCTTTATACCTCTGCCAACTTAAAGGGCTGTCTAAAAAAGACGCGCTCCAAAGATTGAAATATTGGTTCGAGAAGTTTGAAATTCAATCTTGGTGGAACAAGCGGGTAGAAGAACTTTCGAAAGGAATGGCGCAAAAAGTACAGTTCATCGTAACCATTTTGCATCAGCCTAAACTGCTCATATTGGATGAGCCCTTTAGCGGATTTGACCCGATAAACACCAATCTAATTAAGTCCGAAATTCTTGAGTTAAAAAAGAACGGAACAACCATCATTTTCTCAACTCATAATATGGGTTCAGTAGAGGAACTTTGTGATCATATTGCCCTCATAAATAATGCAAAGGTTATTCTTGACGGGGAAGTTACTGAGGTCAGAAACAGGTTCAGAACCAACACGTTTGACATCGATTTCAAAGGAAGCATGATGGAATTGAGCAACTCACTTGGCACTTATGGAGAATTAATTGAGCATGCCGCTGACCAAGAAAAATTGGGCGCAACTGTTCGGTTGGTAAATGGTGCAACCACCAATCAATTACTAGGAAATATCATGCGGTCGGTAGAGGTTACTGGTTTTACAGAGGTCATTCCTAGCATGAACGACATATTTATTGAAGCCGTTGAGCGGTATAATCGAGAGAATCTTGCGGTATGAATAAGATAGGCCTCATTATAAGACGAGAGTACATGACTCGGGTTCGAAAGAAGTCGTTCATTATCATGACAATTCTTGGTCCAGTGCTTATGGCGGCACTGTTTATTGTGCCCGTTTGGTTGGCAATGAATGAAGAAGACGAAGCCAATATTTTGGTGATTGACGATAGCTTCATGTTCAACGAAAGGATGACAGATACGGATAAAATTCATTTCCACTTTCCTTCAAATAGAATTGGACTAGATAGTGCCAAGCGCCAAATGATTGCAAGCGAAAATTTCGATGCCGTTTTGTACATCCACGAAAAAATAATGACCAGTACCGCTGGTATTCAGTTGGTATACGATAAACAGCCAGGAATTAATGTAATCCGATACATCGAAAACACCCTTGAGAACGATATTGAAAAGTGGAAACTGGCCAAATCTGGAATCGATCAAGCTACAATCGAAGCTGCTAAAACAAGCGTTTCCTTAGTTACTACCAAACTAGACGAGGTCGGGTCAGAAAGTAAGAGCAATACCGAACTAAGTATGGTTATTGGCATGTTCAGTGGCATTCTTATTTACATGTTTATTTTCCTTTACGGAGTACAGGTTATGCGAGGGGTTATTGAAGAGAAAACTAGTCGGATAATCGAGGTAATCATCTCTTCTGTGAAGCCATTTGAGTTAATGATGGGTAAAATCATAGGAATAGCTCTAGTTGGACTTACTCAGTTTCTGCTATGGACAATTCTGTCTGCAACACTCATATCTGGAAGTAAAGCATTAGTGGAACAGCATTTTGCTAAGGAAGACCCAACTACCAGTATAGAGCAGGCTATGTCGACCGCACAAACACTTGCTCCAGAATCTGAAGAAGCAGTAGCTGCTGAACTTAATCAGGCAGCTATAGAAGACATCTTTGCCAATATTGAGATGATCAACTTCCCACTAATCTTATTCAGCTTTCTGTTTTATTTCCTTGGAGGGTATCTGATTTATAGTGCATTGTTTGCGGCTGTAGGATCTGCGGTAGATAATGAAGCCGACACACAACAGTTTATGTTACCTATTACCATTCCGATTATTTTTTCGTTCGTAATGGCTCAGGTCGTCATCAATAATCCAGAAAGCCCAATGTCTTTTTGGTTATCAATGATTCCGTTTACATCTCCAATAATTATGATGGTTAGAATTCCTTTTGGTGTGCCAGCGTGGGAACTTGCTCTTTCAATGGTGCTCTTGGTCATAGGATTTGTTGCTACAACTTGGTTGGCTGGTCGAATTTATCGCACAGGAATTCTGATGTACGGTAAGAAAATTAGCTACAAGGAATTGTGGAAATGGCTGCGCTATCATTAATAATATGCGTGTAGCGGTAATCGATTTAGGCACCAACACATTCAATCTTCTTATTGTTGATGTAGCAGAAGATGGAGAGTACCATTCGGTATTCAACACCAAAGTAGCTGTGAAAATTGGAGAAGGTGCCATGATTGCTGGAAAGCTCTTGGCTAAACCTATGTTACGAGCCAAAAAGGCGCTATCGGAATACCTCAAGATTATCACTAAGCATAATTGCCAAAAGACTTTGGCCTTTGCTACTTCAGGAATTAGGAGCACTTCTAATGGAGCTGCTTTTGTATCCGAAGTGAAAGAGGAACTAGGTCTTGAGATTAAAGTAATTGACGGTTTAGAAGAAGCTTCTTTGATTTATGAAGGCGTAGATTTAGCCATTCCATTCGGGGCAGAACCAATGCTAATTATGGACATTGGCGGAGGAAGCACTGAGTTTATTATTGCCAATCAAACCGGGGTGTTGTGGATGAAAAGTTACAGGTTGGGAATCTCTCGGATTCTACAAATGCTTGAACCTCAAGACCCAGTTTTAAGTTCAGATTTGAATAATCTTGATAAGCTTTTCTTAGAACAACTTTCTGAGTTACTAGAGAATTGTCGGAAGCATAGAATCAAAACATTGATTGGCTCTTCTGGTAGTTTCGATAGTTTTATTGAAATGATTTGGGCAGAGCAAGGGTCCAATAAATTGGCAAATTCTGTTGTGCGAGAAGAGTTTAATCTAAGCGAACTAAACGAGTTGCATTCGAAACTAATCACCGCTGATTTCTGCACTAGAAAAGCCATCCCTGGATTGGTTGAAATGCGAGTGGATACTATTCATTTGGCATCTTACATGGTTCAGTGGGTAATTTCTAATTGCCGTTTGGAAAGGTTATTGCTTTCTAGTTATGCGCTGAAGGAAGGTGTTTTGCATCGTGTAATTGATAACCGAATTTGATAACACCGACTTTCTATTTTTGAAATTGAATTAAACACAACACCAATGGCGAAGATTCTGATAATTGATGACGAGAGAAGCATAAGAAACGCGATTCGCGAAATTCTTGAGTACGAGAAATTTCAGGTAGATGAAGCTGAAGATGGCCTGTCTGGAGTTGTGAAAGTAAAGACCGGGAAATATGACGTGATTCTTTGCGACATTAAAATGCCCAAAATGGACGGAACCGAGGTGTTGGAACGCATTATGCTACTGGCTCCTGATACTCCCGTTGTAATGATTTCTGGCCACGGTGATATTGAAACTGCTGTTCATTTATTGAAGGAAGGTGCGTACGATTATATCCCAAAACCACTTGATTTAAACCGGTTATTGGTTTCGGTTCGTAATGCGTTGGATAGAACAGAAATTGTAGCTGAGACCAAAAAACTTCGCAAGAAGGTGAGCAAGAGTTACGAGATGATTGGTGAGTCGGATGGCATAAAGCAGGTTTTGGAGATGATTGAGAAAGTTGCTCCAACTGATGCGCGAGTGCTAGTTACCGGCCCAAATGGAACAGGTAAAGAATTAGTAGCGAGGGCTATTCACGAAAAAAGCCAGCGGTCAGACAATGCTTTGATTGAAGTGAACTGCGCGGCAATTCCATCAGAATTGATTGAAAGCGAATTATTTGGCCACGAAAAAGGAGCTTTTACTTCAGCCATCAAACAGAAGAAAGGAAACTTTGAGACCGCTACAGGCGGAACTCTTTTCTTAGATGAGATTGGTGACATGAGTCTCTCGGCTCAAGCAAAAGTCCTTCGTGCTCTTCAAGAAGGAAAGATTACCAGGGTAGGAGGTGAGAAGGAGATTGTGGTAGATGTACGTGTGATTGCTGCTACAAACAAAGACTTGAGAAAGGAAATTGAAGCTGGTAATTTTCGCGAAGATTTGTATCACAGATTAGGTGTTATTCTAATTAAAGTACCTGCGCTAAATGATCGAAAAGATGATATCCCGCTATTGATTAGCCATTTCCTTCAAATGATTTGTGAAGAGCAAGGCGTAGCCAAAAAAGTAATTGATGCAGACGCCTTGAAAGAGTTGCAAGATTACAATTGGACGGGAAATATACGAGAGCTCCGTAATGTGGTAGAGCGCCTAGTTATTCTATCGGGAAAAACAATTACGAAGAAGGATGTTGTGCAGTTTGTAAAACTGTAATTAATACACTTTCCACGTTTTTGAAGTCTGATTACTTCTCAATCGAAGAAGTTTCACGCCTAGGTAATTTGGTTTTGCAACGGAAATATTTTGTGCTGCAATTACAGAATGGTACATATTGGTTTCAATCAACTTTCCGGATAAATCGAACCATTCTAACGTGACTTTGTCAAGTCGATCGCGACTCTGTACTTGAATCGTGCTGCCAAAAGTTGAAAGGCTGATTTCCGCTTCTACAATACCAGATGGCTGCACTACAATCTCATTCGAGAAGGTGGGGCAGTTTCCTAGCATTAGCGTTCCCACTTGATACGTTCCAGCTTGGTTGTAAATATGTGTTTGAGCGGTTTCATTTGGAATCGGATTTCCATCTAAATACCATTGATAGTTGACTTGATTGTCGCTTGATAAGGTGCCTGAATTATCAATTATTACAGGCGCAGAATTCTCGCAGTCTGAATTAATGGTTCCAAGGTTAGTTTCTGATGAAAGCGCAGCTTGAAAATCATCCCAAGCATTGCAATCATCTTTCAGAAAGTAGCTGAACCATGGGTGGCACACCGCATAGCTCACTGCTTGTTGATTTGCCGCAGAAAGACTTCCAGGAATAATCTCTCCAAAAGTACAGAGGCCTGGGTTTGAAGCAAAACGGCAATGAGAACCGTTCTGTATACTCACGAAGTATTTACAGTTGGAAGCTAAACCATCGTATATCGGAATATGATGGTCTGCTGGTGGCGTAACACCATCCGAGGATCCTGAAAGAATCATTGTAGGTGCTGAGACATTTACGCCTGCCGCTACAGCCGAAGGATTTGTTTCAGCGGGCGCAAGGCCTACAATACAGTCCACTCCAGCAAATCCTGAGGCTGCTAAAAATGATGCCCCACCCCCCATACTATGTCCCATAAGTGCTGTCCTATCAGAAATGTGTTGATAGAATGGCGAAGAGATATTCTGTCCCTCAGCCTGCATTTGGGTGGCTAAAAACCGTAAATCCAAGCCAAATTCTTGGTGAACAGGGCTAAACCCTGTTTCTGTTGATGGAAGAACTATTATGTAACCTTCAGGAACAAACTCATTATTCCAATTCGGATATGCTCCAGGTTGCATGGTAAATCCATGTCCGAAAACAATAATAGGGAACTCTCCTGCGACCACGGCCACATTGTCGCCAGCAGAAACACCTGGATAATAAATTTCGCAGGAAATAGCTCTATTACTGCGAGCTGCGTCATTGTAGGTAACAGTTCTATGGCCTATTGCATATTGAGAGAAAGCATTGGATCCGATTAGAATGAGTAGGGCAGTTAGCAGTTTTTTCATGTTATTTGATTGATTACAACAACTTAAGTATTAATGCTCAATTTCGCTTCATGAAGCAATCATTCATTCTCCTTTTTGTCCTAATAGTTTCACTAGAGTGTAGCGCCCAAAAACCAATCGAGCGCATTGCTTTTGGATCATGCGGGCATCAAATTGGCGAACAGTTTATCTGGAATTCGGTGGTGGCTTTGAACCCAGAACTTTGGATTTGGCTTGGCGATAATATCTACGCTGATACGGAAGATATGGAGGTGTTGAGAAGAAAGTATCAGCAGCTTGGCGATAACTATAATTACCAATTACTAAAGACAAAATGTCCAATTATTGCTACTTGGGACGACCATGATTATGGAGTAAATGATGGTGGGAAAGAATATCCAAAACGCGCGGAAAGTCAGAAAGAGTTCCTAGAGTTTTTTGGAGAACCAAGCTCTAGTCCAAGATGGAAACAGGAGGGTGTTTACACAAGCTACGAATATGGAGTGGATGAAAATCGAGTTAAGGTTGTTCTGCTAGATACGCGCTATCATCGAGATGAACCAGACACTGATGGCGATATGCTTGGAGAAGCCCAATGGGTATGGTTAGAAGCGGAGTTCCGAAAGTCAACCGCAAAAGTTGTGTTGGTTGGGAGTAGTGTTCAGTTTGTATCAGATCAGCATCCATTTGAAACATGGGGACACTTTCCTTCTGCAAGAGAGAGAATGCTAAAGTTGATTAAAGAAACGGGTGTGAAAGGAGTAATCTTTTTATCTGGAGATCGTCACTTTGCCGAGATTTCTAAACTGGACCAGGCTGACATGCCTTATCCAATTTACGATTACATGTGCAGCGGATTAACCCATGCCAATAATCTTATGATTGAAAAGAATCCACACCGAATGAAGCAAAAAACCTACTATCATCGGAATTTCGGAATGATATTGTTTGATTGGGAAAATCAATCAGTCACTCTTCAGAACAGGAAGGTAAATCAAAAAGTAAGTTTCGAACACACAATCCCATTTTCGGAGTTGGGGTGGTAAGGCATAAGAACGATTAATTAGTATCGCGTGGCTATTAGCCTTCTGCTATAAACCTGCCCGTTATCATCGCCTGAAAAATAGGCTTGTATTCTGAAACGCACAGTGCCATTACACGGGCAGTTCCAAACGTCTGCAATTGCAACGGGCTTGAAATTGTCGTGATCGCTTCCAGATTCGTTAACATGGAAGTAATTCATTTGAGGAGTATTGTAATTACCGCATCCTGATACGTTTTCAATATAAACTCTCCAATAGATGTAATCATTTCCTGATCCGGATTGGAAACGAGCATTGAAAACGCCATCAAATTTTATTACGTCTCCGGCTTTAACTGTCATGTTTCCAGTGTTCGCACTCACATCAGCCCAGTAGTTTCTGCCAAATCCAGGAGAGTCATCTTGACTCACATATACGATATCTCTATTTGTAACAACTCTTGACCATGCAGTGCTACCGTTGTTATCAGTCTTTCTAACGTATAAATCTTGATCAAAAAAGCTCCCCGACAACTGCATTGCATAATTGTTTCCCGAGTTACTGTGGCGCGTATCTATTAGATGCCACCAGCCGCTTGAATTGGAAGGGTATCCCTCTCCAGGGGATGCCGTACTTGTCTCATAAAAACCAGAAAGCACGCCATTAGAGTTACCTGCTAACGTGTTATTATCACGTGTTTGGGTTCTGGAGCTACTGTTACCATAGAACAGGTTGCCCTCTAGTTCCAGGCCTAAGCCTGAAGATTGAAAGTCAAAGAAATGCATTCTTCGATTGGAATAGGGAAGACCAGCCATATTGTAATTCTCAGCCAATCGAATTGTACCTTCGGCTACTCCTGAATTATGAAATGAGATTGAAGCTCTACGTCCAGTACCTGCGGTATTCTCCGCAATAGCTAAGGTATAATCTCCACCACTGCAACATTCTGTGGTTCCATCTCTGGTTAGTGTCGTCTGACCGTGTACATCAAAGGTTGAACTTGGGTCTAGTGTCAAAATACCAACCCTTTTGTTTAATCCATCAAGAGTCAAAACATTATCTGTTGCGTTAATGTTGGCATGTGGATTTATTCTTCCGCCAGCGTTAGCATAACCAAAATCCAAGAAATGCATTCTGTTACCCCAGTTCCCTTGATTTACAACAAATTTTCGGTAATCAGCGGCATTCCCTGGGTTATATGAGGCAAAGGTTAGTGTACTACCGTGCAGGTTGTTTGATTGACTTGAGGCAATTATCAAATCACTATAGGAAGACGAAAGAACTAATTGGGCTCTTCCATTGGCAGACGTTACTGCTTCCAACCCTTGAAATAGGTTTTGACCGCCACCTGCACCGCTTTGATGAATGTTGGTTTTACCCATTACATGCAGTTTAGAAGCAGGTGTGATAATTCCAACACCAACGTTTCCATCAGTTTCAAAAGACATGATAGACGGGGTTGTCCAGTTTTCTAGTCCGAGATGCGGATTTGAGTTATTGGTGCCATACCCAATCGTGAACCCAGCATCACTGGCACCCATATTCCACATGGATGTGGTTCCCCCTCCATTGTTATTATGCCAAAATGAAAGCGTCCCAGCGTGGTTCGAATTGTTAACACTTGACCCTATAACTAAGTGAGGATATGTACCCGTAAGCATTATTCCCGGACGGTCTACCCCTGTAACCAATGCGGTTCCGTTGTAAACAGTTCCACTGTGTACTTGTAAGTCTGTTGTTGGCGCTATAGTTCCAATACCCACATTACCTGTGTTAGTAATTCTCATTCTTTCAGAAGCAGGTGCGGCACCAGATACACCACCACCACTTTTTGTTGCAAAAGCTAGATGTCCGCCCTTGTTGCTATTTCCATGGGTTTCTGAAGCAATACCACGAATAACGGCCGAGGCTTCTACCGCTGAAGGACCTCCTGTTGCCTCACTATCAAACTGTATCTCGCCCAAAACCTGATTTATAGCGGTGGCACCGCTTTTGGTTACTAGTATAACGCCTCCGGCTGCCGCTGTCACATGCAAGGTTCTATCAGGAGTATTGGTTCCTATGCCTATTTCGCCTGCATTGTCAATGGTCATTCGTTCTGCTCCAAGGGTGCTAAGTCGAATGTGGTCTTCATCTGCATTTGCCACATCCACAGTAATTTTGGTATCAGCATCCCCATCCTGTAGTACCGTTGTAAGTGTTGCTGGATTGTTCCAACCTACAATTCCAGATGCGTTTGTTGATAGAACTGTGTTGTTTAATCCCGCAGCCACATCAGCCGGAAGGATGGTGGCATTGAGTATTTCGGTTGTGGTTACTGCACCTGTTGCAATGTCTGCTGCTACAATTACATCTGGTGCAATGTGTGCTGATTGAATCCCATCTGCCTTTAACCTTAAAGCATCTGCATTTATCTCGATAGTCGTATTGTCTACGTTCACATTGAAGTTGTTACTTGAAACAGATAGACCATTGCCTTCTAAATCTGATGCTACAACTACTACTTGGTCTCCAGTTACTGCTATTCCATCTCCTGGGTTTACGTCAATCTCTGAGTTGGGAACGTCATTTACTAGTCCGTCACCAGCCTGACCTCCAAAAAGAGTTGTTTGATTTTGCCAAGCAGGAACGCCTGAGGCATCGGTTACCAGTACTTGCTCGTTTCCAGCATTGGCGATGTCGGCAGGAAGGATGGTGCTATTAAGTATGTTCGATGAGGTAACTCCTCCCACAGAGATATCACTAGTTAGGATTGTACCATTAAGAATCTCACTTGTGGTTACTGCTCCGGTGGCAATTTCATTAGCAGTAATTCCTTCAGCCTTCACCCTTAATGCGTCTGCATTTATTTCAATGGTACTGTTATCAACATTTACATTGAAGTCGTTGCCTGTAACAGAAAGGCCGTTGCCTTCAAGATCAGATGCGCGTACCCTTACCTCATCACTTGTAATAACAATACCATCACCAGGGTTGACATGAATGGTTACATCTCCCGATAATCCATTAGGAGTGACAAGTCCATTGCCTGCGATAATGGAAGTAATGTCTCCCACAAGGGCTGGGTTGGACCAGGATACCACCCCAGAACCGTTGGTGGTAAGCACAAAACCAGCGCCACCATCAATTGTTGGAAAGCTGTAGTTACCATTGATGTTCAAAGCAGAAAGCCTTGAAGTACCAACCACCTGAAACTTGGCCACTGGTAATGCGATGCCGATACCAACATTGCCCGTTGGTTCTGAATACATGTCATTACCAACCACGGCCCAATCGTTATCTGTTCCTGTACCGAAGGTTATCCACTGTGTTCCGTTGTGCACTTGAAAGTTGCTTCCATTCCAACGTAAAGAACCAGCTCCTCCTGTGCTGGTTGATCCGAGCCTAATAGCTCCTGCAACATCCAACTTCTGACTTGGAACCGCAACATCAACACCCACGTTTTGGGCCGTTAATAAAAACGGTGAACCAAATAATACAATTGAAAGTAATAGTAGTTTTTTCATGATGCTTGTCTATGGACGTGTATACACGTTGCTGTTTTGGTAACAAATATGCATTAATGGTTCATATTTATTTCTACGGAGCATAATTATTATGCAAAGTGTTTGTCAGAAAAATTAATTTCCCACCCCCTCTAAAATAGGAGTGTTTCCAACTGGGAAATGGCAAATTCAATCCCATTTTGATCTGTTCCGCCAGCCGAAGCATACGTTGATTGACCACCACCGCCACCTTTAATATTTGCTGCTAGTGGTCGAATGAAATCTCCCGCTTTCCAACCCTTAGAATCAACCAAGTCTTGGCTAATTACAAGGTGTAGTCCAGGTTTACCATTAGCCAAAACAGCCAGCAATGCCACTAGGCCAGATTCCTTTTTTAGGTCGAAGCATAGGTTTTTGATAGCGGCAGAATCTTCTAATGAAATTCGTTCATTAATTAATTTATACGAGCCTTTGTTAACAGCCCTGCTGAGCAATTCGTCTTTGAGTCCAGATGCGGCTTTTGCGTTAAATCCTTCAATTTTCTGCTGAAGCTCTTTTACTTGAGCCTGTAATTGCTGAACACTTTTTAGCGGATCTTTCGTTTTGAGTAGTCCGTTTAGCTCGTTAATTTCTAAGTACGCAGCGTTAAGTTGTTCGAACGCTTTAGCGCCTGAAACAGCTTCAATTCTGCGAATACCTGCAGCAACTGAGCCTTCCGAAGTAATCTTGAGAAGGCCAATCTCTCCAGTGGCTGTAACGTGAGTTCCACCACATAGCTCGACCGAGAAATCTTTATCAAATGTGATGACCCGGACTAAGTCGCCATATTTTTCCCCAAACAAGGCCGTGGCCCCCATTTCCTTAGCAGAGTTGATGGGAACATTTCGTTGCTCGTCTAATTGTATGTTGGCTCGAATTTGCTGATTTATTTTCTCTTCAATTATTGCTAATTCCTCATCTGTAACTTTGCTAAAATGTGAGAAGTCGAATCTCAAATGGTCGGGGTTAACTAACGAACCTTTTTGCTCTACGTGCTCCCCCAAAACATCACGTAAAACTGCGTGCAGCAGGTGGGTGGCGGAGTGGTTTAATTGGGTTGAATTTCGCTTCTCACGATTTACAACAGCGTTGAATATTGCTTCTGGATTAGTAGGGAGCTCATCAACTACATGAACAATAAGTTCATTTTCCTTCTTCGTGTCTTGAATGTAGATTTTCTGGTTTCCAGATTCAATATATCCTGTGTCACCAACTTGCCCGCCACTTTCGGCATAGAATGGAGTGATATTAAATACAACTTGATAGAATTCTGAACCCTTGGCGGTCATTTTCCTATAACGAGTGATAACTACATCCGTCTCGAGTAAATCATACCCTACAAACTCTTCTCGGTCATCTTGTTTCAGGACAGTCCAATCTGAACTGGAAGTGGCGGTCGCTGCTCTAGAGCGCTCTTTCTGCTCATTCAATCCAGCCTCAAATCCTTTGATGTCTACAGTAAATCCCTGTTCTCGAGCCATCAATTCGGTGAGGTCGATAGGAAATCCGAAAGTGTCATACAATTCGAAAGCAAACTGCCCATCAACCGTTTTGCTTGTTAATGTGGATACATGGTTGTTAAATCGGTCTATTCCTTTGTCAAGGGTTCTCAAAAAGGAGGCTTCTTCTTCCTGAATTACCCGTGTAATCAACTCTTGTTGTTTCTTCAATTCTGGGAAGGCATCGCCCATCTGGGCTGCCAAAGTTGGAATCAGTTTATGCATGAAGCCCTCTTTGAATCCTAGGAAACTGTATCCGTAACGAATACCTCTTCTAAGGATTCGCTTTATTACGTAACCAGCTCCAGAGTTACTCGGTATTTGACCATCCGAAATAGCAAATGCAATGGCTCGAATATGGTCCGAAATCACACGTATTGCCACGTCAGTCTGATTATCTGAGGCCGTATATATTACGCCACTTAAGTCAGAAATTTTTGAAATCAGTGGGCCAAAAACATCCGTATCGTAATTTGATGTTTTGCCCTGGAGTGCCATACAAAGACGCTCAAACCCCATTCCAGTATCCACATGCTTGGCAGGAAGTCCTTCTAGTTCTCCAGATGCTTTTCTGTTGAACTGAATGAAAACCAAGTTCCAAATTTCAACTACTTGAGGGTGGTCTGCATTCACTAAATCTCTTCCTGGTTTTGACGCGCGCTCAGCTTCAGAACGTAAGTCAACATGGATTTCAGAACATGGACCACATGGCCCCTGATCGCCCATCTCCCAGAAGTTGTCCTTCTTATTGGCCCTTAAAATCCGCTCTTTAGGTAGGTATTGCTGCCAAAGTTTTTCCGCTTCCGTGTCCGCATCCAATTTATCCGAACTGTCGCCCTCAAAAACAGTGGCATAAAGTCTTTCAGGATTCAACCCGTAGACATCAACCAATAATTCCCAAGCCCAATCAATTGCTTCTTTTTTGAAATAGTCGCCAAAACTCCAGTTGCCCAACATCTCAAACATGGTGTGGTGATAGGTGTCAACACCAACTTCCTCCAAGTCATTGTGCTTACCCGAAACCCGTAAACACTTTTGTGTGTCTGCAATTCTCAGGTCTTTAGAGACACGGTTTCCTAGGAAAATGTCTTTGAACTGATTCATCCCCGCGTTTGTGAACATCAGGGTTGGGTCGTCTTTTACAACCATTGGTGCAGAAGCCACAATTCTGTGGTTTTTTTCTTCGAAGAAATCGAGAAATTTTTGGCGGATTTCCTTACTGGTCATTTGTTTCTTTGATCAATTGGTCAGATCTGGTGGCTTAAGTACCTGTTAAATAGCTCCTTGAGCAATTTTATTAAATTCGCACGACCACCTTAGCTTAAGGCGGTCAAAATTAAGGAATAGCAACGGATGTCTAAGGTCAAATTCCAGTTTGATAAACGCACGCTTACTTACCGAAAGGTGGAGATTGGTGCGAAGCAAGTTCTAGCTCGAGTATTTGGCTATTTGGCGGCTGCTTCTGTGTTTGCTGTAATAGTGGTTGTTGTGTTCTCTACATTTTTTGATAGTCCGAAGGAAAAGCAGTTAAAGCGGGAGATTAGTCAACTTGAGTTGCAGTATAAATTGCTTGGAAATAGAATGAATAGGGTTGATCAGGTGCTAGCAGAATTGCAGGCGAAAGACGATGATATTTATCGCGTCATTTTTGAGGCTGAGCCCATTCCAAGTACGGTTCGAAATGCAGGGTTTGGTGGTGTAAATCGCTACCGTGAATTAGAAAGGTTAGAGAATTCAGAGATTGTAATTGGAACCACCAAACGGCTTGATGAGTTGACAAAGAAATTAGTTGTCCAATCACGTTCGTTTGACGAAGTGATTGCGTTGGCTAAGAACAAAGAGGAAATGCTGGCTGGAATACCTGCTATTCAACCAATAGCTAATGAAAAATTAACGCGAGTGGCTTCTGGGTTTAACTACAGAATTCACCCCATTTACAAGGTTCGTCACTTTCATACAGGTATCGATTTTGCTGCTCCAAGAGGCACGGATATTTACGCAACGGGTGACGGTGTTGTGGAGAATGTGACAATGAAATTACACGGTTATGGATACCACGTGGTGGTTGATCATGGTTTTGGTTACAAAACGTTGTATGCCCATATGAGCAGGTTTAAGGTGAAAGAAGGGCAGCAAGTTAAACGTGGCGATGTAATCGGGTATGTTGGAAGTACAGGTACGAGTACAGCCCCGCACTTACATTATGAAGTGATAAAAAACGGGGAGAAAATCAATCCAATGAATTTCTTTTTCAACGACCTTACTCCAGAAGAATACGAGAAGGTTATTGAATTGTCCTCTCGTTCTAATCAATCCTTTGATTAACTTCGGAAATGGCTCCATACAAGGAAAAACCAATCACAAAGCTTTATTACTCCATTGGCGAGGTGGCCAAAATGTTCGATGTAAATACATCGCTTGTTAGGTTTTGGGAGAAGGAATTTGACATTCTAAAACCAAAGAAAAACGCAAAAGGTAATCGCCTATTCACACAAAAAGATGTGGATAACCTAAAGGTGATTTTCCATTTGGTCAAAGAACGAGGGTATACTTTGGAAGGTGCTAAGAAAAAGCTTCGAGAGAATAAGGGAGACACAATTCAAAACGAAGAGATTGTGGAACGCCTCAAGAACATTCGAGGATTTTTGGTAGAACTTCGCGATAATCTTTAATTACCCCTGCTGTGGCATTGTTGCCTTTGCTCTAACCACTTCGCCAAATTCTTTCCCAGAAGTTTTAGCCTCTGCCCAAGAAACAAAATCGAAATACTCGAAAGCGCTACTCTCTAGTTGGTCGTCTTTTAGATTACGCATCTTTTCAAGAAACACCTCATATTGCTCGTTTTCGGTAATCTTATCTGGCGATTTTAATAGCTTTCCGATTAGTTCTAAAAACGAAGTTTCGAACTTAAAATATCGGTTTCTAGTGCTCAAATACCGTTGAGTGGAACGTAATGCATATGGCAACAGATTCTTGTTATTCAGCTCAATGTGAATTAATAGGTTCAGCAACTGCCCGAAGCAATAGATGTCCAGGCTTTTAGAAATATCTATGTCGTTTAATAGTCGATTCGTCCATCTAAGCGCATCATTATACTTCTGTGCCCCGAAGTAAATAATGGCAATATTGAAGTAGAAGAACGCCTTTCTCACGCTGTTCAATTTATGCTCGTAAAGCATTAATCCGTTCTCGATTTGCGGAATTATTTCTAGACCCTTTTCAAATTCTCCTGTTAAGAAATAGATGGTTAATTCTATGCTGTTTGCACTTGAAAAAAGCTTTATTTCTAGGTCTTCATTGTTCTTAATGTCCATTGTTTCAGGCAGTCCACGCAGCTTCTTTAAGTAAAAGAAAACCGCGTCAAAATCTTTAAGTTGACTGGCTACGTAAACAATGTTTGTTAGAATAGAGAAATAGATATTCGGCTCCTCTAGAAACTTGTCCAGATTAGCCTCAATATGATCTACGTTAGCCTTTAAGTATTTAAACGAATTAGCATAGTCTCCAACACCAAAATAGTACGCGCTGTATATATGGTTGTACAGGTATTCTGATTGATAGAACAAATGCTCAGGTTCACGGTCGATGAGCGTATCGTCAATAATCGATTTTAGCTTAGTCAAGCCTTCTTCTGTTCTTGCTTTTCCGCGCTTGTTTAGAATGTTGAATAACCTGCTTTTAACGCCCCAAAAGTCATTGTAAACCTCTATCAGTTTGGTGATGCGCGTGTTCTCGACCATCATTGCTTCAAGCTCATCATCGCCAATGTTCTCGTAATTGTCCTTTTCAATGAGGAGTTTTTCCCACATGAAAATCTCTAGTAGGGAAGTATGCTTGTCATATTTGTAAGCGAGTTTTTTCGCTCCATCAAGTAATTTTTGGCTCTGGCCGTAAAGGCTCTTTTTGTACAAGATTTCAGCACAATGCAATGTGCGCTTCAGTTGCGCATCAATAGAGCTGTTAGAGTGGTAAGCATCAAGCGCTCTTAAAATCACGTCATACAACCTTGTTTTCGCAATAGGAAGTGACCGTACTAAGGTTGGGTTTTTAAGGCTTTTCTTAAGTAGCGTCTCGTCATATTCATCTTGTTTGTCGATTGCATCGAACAAATATTGGTGGTTGTTCTTATCGCCAGCCTGTTTAGAGGTGTAAACCTTAAAGTACCGTTTCTCTGCCTTAGATAGAGATCGAATCAACTGAAAAACCTTATCTGATGAAGTCTTAGACATGTAATTTAAATTAACGGATTTGTAAATGTAATATTGGTTAGACTAGTAATTAATAAGAGGTGGTTGTAGGTACGTCTTGCACTTACTGTAACCACTGGACGGTCTTGAGTTGTGCTTGCGTTACCTCATTTTAGCTCTTTCATTGCTGGTCTGAATTCCGTATCTTTAAGTTAAACGCAAAAATCTAACGGTTAGACATGTAATTATTTAAATATCAGCAGTCGCTTTAGACCTTTGATATGTAATTATTGGACGTTTTGTTGAAATGGCTTAGAAGTGTAATTGAAAAGCAAGTCAAACACCAGGTTAACTTGCTGATAATCAGAAAATTGCAATACAAATGAACGGGATTACAATCGTTTTGAGGTGTATAGAATGGTCACTTAGGTGGTTTGACCAACCACAACACCCTACTTAACTTTAGGCTAGAGTTTGATAGGTAACAGAAGTTGAATCTTTAAAAACAAGCACCATGAAAAACATTTACAAGAGCATCAAAGACGGAAAGCCAGCCAAGCGTTTGGGTAGAATTACCATCATTATCATCATGGCCATGGTTTGGATTCTTATTGATAAGGGCAATATCTACGGGCAGAGTTTAGACCATAGAAGTGTAATTTCTAAATCAAACATCGAGTCAGAAACACAATCTGCTCTGCTAAGAGAGGGTGATGACATTAGAGGTGACGAAATTCCGACAGGTGATGAAGGAGATTATTTCACACTGAAGCCAAACCCTGTTGAAGGCGATTTAGTTTTTGATTTTGAGTTTACTGTAAAGCAAGGAATTCCTGTACAGGTATTAGACCCACTGGGTCGATTAGCCTACACTGGAGTATTTCAGCCAGGAATCAGCACTCAAACATTGGATTTTTCAGGGTTTAAAACTGGAATATATATCGTAAGACTCGATTTTGGAGATAAAATCGAAGTAAGACGAATCATCAAAAGGTAAATTTTTGCGCACACCTCGTTCTTTGACATACTGATAAGAAGAATAGACTGTAATCCCGTTTCTTCAAGTTCAGAGATATTTATTGGTCATTAGATAATTGCCAACGTAGTCGGCAACACCCTCTTCAAGTGTATGAAAGGGCTTTTGATACCCAATACTTTCCAATTTAGCCATATTGGCTTCGGTAAAGTATTGGTACTTATCTCTAATATCTATTGGCGTATCTACAAAGCTGATGTCTTCGGATTTCTCCATTGCATCAAATGTTGCTTTGGTGAGATCTACGAAAGACCTGGCTTTGCCAGTACCCAAATTGTAGATGCCAGAATTTTTTCTGGTTTCCATTAGATAGATGCAAACACTCACAACATCCTTCACGTAAACGAAATCTCTTAATTGCTCGCCATCCCGGTAGTTCGAATTATGTGAGCGAAAGAGTTTCATTTTCCCTGATTGGGTGATTTGATTAAACGCGTGAAGGATAACAGACGCCATTCTTCCTTTATGATATTCATTGGGGCCATAAACGTTGAAAAATTTCAACCCTGACCAGAAATAAGGTTTGGTATTCTGGTCTACGGCCCAACAATCGAATTCGTTTTTCGACTCTCCGTAAGGGTTTAAGGGTTTGAGGTTTTTTATCACGGAATGATTGTCCTCAAATCCAAGTTCTCCCAAACCGTAGGTCGCAGCGGATGAAGCATAGATTAAAGGAAGTCCGAATTCAACGCATAAATTCCAAACTTTCTTGGAGTAATCGACATTCAACTCCTGAAAGATTTCGCGATTGAATTCGGTGGTGTCTGTTCTTGCACCTAGATGAAAAATTACCTGAATGAAACGGTGATTGTCTTCAATCCAACGGAAAAAGTCTTTGCGATCTACTTTGGCAGTAAGTTTTTTTCCTGCCAGGTTTTTGTTTTTGGATGAATTGCTGAAATCGTCAACAGCAACCAAATCGACATAACCAGCATTTTGAAGACCTGCTAATAAACAACTTCCAATAAACCCGGCTGCTCCTGTAACTACAATCATTTAGTTGTAAATGAGTAAGGTGTTTCCGTCAAATTGGGTGTTGTATTGATGAAGGCCTATTGCAGCTGGGCCATCAATAGGAGCGCCATCGACAATTAAAAATTTAGAGTCGCAACATTCGGTGTCTACCGATGTGATGTCTGAGTTATCCATAGATGTACGACAATTTTCATCTACCATAAAGGTGCAATGCCGATCGTACGCTCGAAATTCGTCTGGAGAAAATCTGTAGACAATGATTCCGCGAGAACCACCTCCAATGTAAAGCCACCCACCAATGGCTAAAAGAGGCGCAAACTCTGGATTAGAAACCGTTAATTGATAATTAACAGGTACATATGGAATGCCACTGGCGGTACCTCTGGTACACGAACTTGTAGAGATGGTAATTGCTGCAACGAGCATTGCAATAACGGTTTGAGCTGATTTCATGGCGCAAATTTATGAGTTACAAGACAAGCATTTTACAATTAATATTGCCTAGAACACAGTAATAGAAGTGTGGAAAACGAGAATAGAAGTTGTTTCTGTCCGTTCGCATACATTGAATACATTAGCTAGCTATCATATTTGGCATCAATGACGTTTTTAGTCCGATTCATTATTCTCATCTTCTTATCAGTAGTAACAACCGCAGGGTTTGCGCAAAGCTCAGCCACCAAAAAGCAAAAGGAGGCAGATGCCAAGCAGGAAAAACTGAAGAAAGAGGAAAAAATTGCCCAAGAAAAGGGGATAAAACGACATTGGAAGGGGCAGGACAAGGCTACTAGGAAGCGGATGAAGGCCACGTTGAAAAAGAATAAAAAAGCGAATAGGACCAAAAAGTGGTCTGTTAAGAAAAAGAAACAATAACATGGACGGCATAGAAAACATAGCGTACATAGCCATTGCAATTGGTTGGTTTCTTTGGAATACCTACAGAAAGATGCAGGCGAATAAGGAGCAGGCGAAATCTGAATCTGCAAGACCTGTGCAACAGAGAGAGGCAAAGCCGTATGTTGAGCCTGAGGAGGAAAGCTACAAGTCTTTGGAAGACATGATTTTGGAGCAACTGCAAGGAAAGAAAAAGCCAGAACCTGTACTTGTTGAGACACCGAAGCATAGAAATCAGGATAAATTTTTAAGTCAAGATTTAGTTCACTCTCATCTTCCAGATGATTATCAGATGTCTAGAGGAGAAGCTAAAAGCCACAGGGTTGAAAGACAAATAAAGCAAGTTGTGGCGGTTGAAATTGAGGAAGAAACTATAATGGATAGGATCGCACCAAATGGATTTGATTTGAAAACAGCGATAGTTATGGATGCTGTTTTAACCCGGCCATATGCTTGAAGAAATTAACACGGTTTAACAATTGTTTAACAAATTTTGACACGCGAATTGATCTTTGCTACTTTAGCCGCGCTTTTTGCGAGGCATAATTGAAACGTCATAGATATGATAAAAAGACTTCTACTACTTAGTGTACTTATTGTAAGTGCTGCCGTTATATCAAACGCCCAAACGGGTCTTGGTAACCTGCAAGGAACTGTTATTGATGAAGGGACAGGAGAGAGTATTCCGTTTGCTAACGTGGTGCTTTTGGAAGCTGGCCAGATAGTAACTGGTGCAGCAACCGATTTTGACGGTGTTTACAAGATTAAATCAGTAAAGCCCGGAGGTAATTACGAAGTTCAGGTTAGTGTTATTGGATATTCTCCGAAGGCAAAAACAGGAGTGAAAATTAAAGCCAACGCAACTGTAGATGTAAACTTTACGATGAGTGCAGGTCTTATGAAAGACGTTGTAACTGTTGAAGCTCACAAGATTCCATTGATTGAAAAAGACGGTCAGCAGGGTATAACTGTTGATGGAGATGAAATTAGATCTTTGGCTGGTAGAGGTGTTTCTTCAATTGCTACTCAGGCAGTTGGTGTTGCCGATGCTGATGGTGGAATTGGTAGTGTGAAAGGAACAAGAAGTGGATCTACAGATACGTATATCGATGGTGTAAAGGTTAGGGGTTCGGGTTCGTTGCCACAAGCTGCTTATGAGCAAGTAAGTATCCTTACTGGTGGTATTCCAGCAAATTATGGTGATGTTACTGGTGGAGTAATCTCGATTACAACCAAAGGTGCTTCTAGGTTTACTTATGGTGGTATTGAGCTTGTAAGTTCTGGTGGTATTAAGTACAACGATAAGAACCAATACTTATTCGATCCTCAAGGGTATCATTTGATTGCTGCCAATATTTCTGGTCCTCTTATTAGTATTAAAGACAGAACTGGTCCAGAAGGAAAAGCGAAGAAGCCTATTATGGGTTATTTCTTGGCAGGTGAGGTGAATTATGTGAAAGACCCGCGCCCTTCGGCAATCGGCTCTTACTACGTTAAGGATGATGTTCTTGAAGATTTGCGTGTAAATCCAATTGTTCAATCGTCTGATGGAGCTTCTGTTCTGAGGTCAGAGCTTATTAGAAAGAGTGACTTAGAATGGACTGAGCAACGTAAAAATGTAAGAAGTAGAGGAGTAGTTGCTTCAGGAAATATCGATTTCTACCTGCCTGCAGATGTTAGTTTGAAGATTGGTGGCTCTATCGATTTTAACGACAATAGAGTTTACGACTATAAAGGTTCTCTTTTTAACTTCGATAACAACGGTGAGAACATCAATAAAACATGGAGGGTCTATGGTCGTTTTCAACAAAGATTCCGTCCAAAGGCTCCAGAGGAAGGTGAGAGAACGAAGAAGTCTGCGTTAGGAAGTGCCTATTATTCTATTCAGGCTGACTATGAATCGTACTCACAACGAAGACAAGATGACCAGCATAAGGATGAATTATTCCGATACGGGTATGTTGGAAAGTTCACTACCTACAAGGAGAGAACTTATTCATTTGGTTTAGCTGCAATCAATGATTCTACCTCAATTCCTGGGTTTATTCAAGGACCAGATAACGACACATTAGTAACGTTTGAAGCTTCCGATATTAATCCAAGTCTTTCGGCTTACACCCAACAGTTTTACAACCAAAACCCTGATGCTCAGGACAACTACGAAAATTTGTCTCAAATTGAACAAGACCGTGGTGCTTTAAGAAATGGAGACCAACCAAGAAACGTTTACGGACTTTGGGATAATACTGGTACGCAGTACAACTCATATAGCAAGTTGGATCAAACTCAATTTAGAGTTAGTGCAACGGGATCATTCGATATTGGTAAGCACTCGATTTCTCTTGGATTTGAGTATGAGCAACGTAAAGATTCTTACGTAGGTTATTCTCCATACTCATTATGGACGCTTACAAGACAGTATGCAAACAGCCACTTGGCTCAGCAAGATTTGGACAATCCAATTCTTCATTTCGATGCAGGTGGAAACTATACTGATAGTGTTTCTTACAGCCCGCTTTACACACCTGATGCCAATTTCCCTGGAATTGGAGACGGACAGTATTATGTGGATTACAACATTAGACAAGCGCTGGGTCTTGACCCTGCTGGCACTGATTTCATCGATATCGATTCTTATGATCCAGATTTCTTCGACATCAGCTGGTTTAGCGCTGACGAATTGTTGAACAATGGTAACAACCTTGTTCTTTATTACGGGTATGATCACACAGGTAAGAAACTAGGTTCAAACCCAACGTTTGATGATTTCTTCACTGAGAGAGACGAACTCGGTAACTACACGAGAAAAGTTGCTGCTTTCCAACCTATTTACATGGCTGGTTACATTCAGGATGAATTCTCTTTTAGAGACCTTCTTTTCAGAGTTGGTGTGCGTGTTGATAGATACGATGCAAACCAGAAGGTGCTTAAAGATCCGTACTTATTGTATGAAGCACTTACAGTTGACGAAGTTGGAGAGTACGATCACCCAACCAATATCCCTGGTTCTGCAGTGGTTTATGTAAACGATGTATTGGACCCATCAGGCTCTGGAGTTAAAGGATACCGTGACGGAAGTACTTGGTATGATGCACAAGGAACCGAGGTAACCGATCCATCAACCTTAAGAACAGGAACTGGTATTGCGCCTTATTTGCTTAATCCAGAACAAGATGTTGTTTCTTCTGGGGCATTCAAAGATTTTCAACCTCAGGTTAACGTGATGCCACGTATCTCATTCTCATTCAACATTAATGAAGATGCGTTATTCTATGCCAACTATGATGTGCTTACACAACGACCACTTACGGGGAATAGATTGGACCTTATCGATTACCTATATATTGAGAATAGAAACGACAGGGTAAACAATCCAGATTTGAAGCCAGAAACTACAATTGAATATGCAATTGGGTTCAAACAAAAAATCGGAAAGCGTTCGGTTATAGATGTCAGTGGATTTTATCGTGAGATGAGAAATCAAATTGCTACAGTTAGAGTTTCTGAAGCTTACCCAAGAACGTACACCACTTTCGGAAACATCGATTTTGGAACGGTAAAAGGACTTACCGTAGCGTACGACCTGAGAAGAACCAAACGTCTTAGATTAAGATTGGCTTACACACTTCAGTTTGCTGATGGAACAGGTTCTAGTGTTGAAACAGGGGTGAACCTTGTAAATGCAGGTTTTGCTAACCTTAGAGTAATTCAACCACTTGATTTCGACCAAAGACACAACATTGTGGTTTCAGTTGACTACCGTTTCAATGGCGGAACCGAATACACTGGACCCAAAACAGTTACTAAAGGAGGAAAAACCATCAATTGGTTGCAAAACTTCGGTGTAAATGCGGTAATCCGTGCAGGTTCTGGAAATCCATACTCACGTCAATCAAACACACAGTCAACCGCAACTTCATCGAGTTTCACCGCTGGGTCTGGTTTCCTTGAAGGGTCTATCAACGGTTCATCAAGACCATGGCAGTTTAGAATTGACATGAGAATTGATAAAGATTTTACCATCAAATGGAATAAAGGAAAAGATGGCAAGCCAGGGAAAACATCCCCACTTAACATCTATGTAGATTTACAAAACCTTCTCAACACCCAGAATATTCTTGGTGTCTATCGTAAAACAGGTAACCCAGCTGACGATGGTTACTTAGCAGCGGCAGAACACCAATCAGCTATACAATCTCAAACTGACGAACAATCATTCCGTGACCTGTACGCAGTGGCAGTAAACAATCCATTCAATTACTCTCGTCCGAGAAGAATTAGATTGGGTCTAGTGTTAAACTTCTGATTGGAATAGTTAAAAAATTAAGGTCATGTTAAATCAAATGAGAATACTACTTATAGCAGCAATTTTGTTCGGCACAGCCAACATGTCTTTCGCTGAGAAAACAAAAGGAATGGGAGACTCTAGCAACAAAGTTGCTGGACCAACCGACATTACAGCAGATTGCGCCCCACCGGCAGCATCTATCGTGCTCGATTTGAACAACGTTCGAACCATGATTCACTCTGGTGGAGATATGTGGTGGGACCTTCAAAGCGTTGCGCGATACGAAGTGCCAAAAGGTGGTGGTGTTCACGCTCTTTACGCTGGTTCTCTTTGGATGGGTGGAGTTGACGTTAACAATCAGCTTAAGGTAGCTGCCGTTCGCTTCCGTCAAGTTGGTTACGATTTCTGGCCTGGTCCGTTGAATACAACAACAGCAGAAATAGACCCAAGTACATGTTCTGAATTCGATAAGTTTTTCCCAATTACGAGAACAGAAGTTGATCAATTTGTAGGATGGTACCTATGTAGTAACGATCCTGAATGCGATGAAGCAACAGATTTTGCAGGGTACACAATTCCAGCGTCTATCATTAACTGGCCTGCACATGGTGATATTGGGCTTGGGCAGGATTACAACCTAGCACCGTATTACGATGCAGATGGTAGTGGAAACTACAACCCAGAAGATGGTGGTGATTACCCTTATTATGATCTTAACCCAACAAATTTTGACTGTCTACTAGAAAGAGATGTTAAGCTTTTTGGTGACGAGACGCTGTGGTGGGTATTCAACGATAAAGGAAACATCCACACCGAAACAGGTGCAAACCCAATTGGAATGGAAATTCGTGGACAGGCATTCGCATTCTCAACTAACGATGAGATTAACGATATGACCTTCTACAACTACGAGCTAATTAACAGAGGTTCGTTTACTTTAACAAACACGTATTTCGCACAATGGGTTGATCCTGACCTTGGTTTTGCAGAAGACGATTACGTTGGTTGCGATGTACAAAGAGGGCTTGGATACTGCTACAATGGTTTTGCTGTTGATGGTACAGGTGGTCCAACTCACTACGGTGAAAACCCTCCAGCAATTGGAGTCGATTTCTTCCAAGGACCTTATCAAGATAACGATGGAGTAGACAACCCACTTTACTCAGACTGTGAAGTAGCCCAAGCCATAGGCGAAGGCGGTATCGTTTATGGTGGTATTGGTGTTGGTTATGGCGATGGAAAAATTGATAACGAGCGTTTCGGTATGAGACGATTTGTGTATCACAACAATGCTTCTGGCGTACAAGGCGATCCACAAACAGGAGCCGATTACTACAATTACATGCGTGGTATTTGGATTGATGGTGCTAATATGTGTTATGGAGAAACTGGTCACCCTAACGGAGGTTGCGATCAAGGAACTCTTGCTGGCTACATGTTCCCTGGAGATTCTGACCCTTGTGGTTGGGGAACGGGAGGTGTGCCACAGCCACTTTGGACAGAGCAAACTGCTAGTAACCCACCTTTGGACAGAAGATTCATGCAATCTGCAGGTCCGTTTACATTGGAACCAGGTGCTGTTAATGATATTACTGTAGGAGTTGTTTGGGCTCGTGCAAGCAATGCTAGCGACCCATTCGAATCTGTAGAGAAAGTTAGAATTATTGATGACAAGGCTCAGGCGTTGTTCGATAACTGCTTTGTTCTTATTGATGGACCGGATGCGCCAGAATTAGGAATAGTTGAATTGGATCGTGAGTTGATACTTACATTGTTTAACCCTCCTTCTTCAAACAATGAAGGCGAAGACTATTCTCAGGTAGACCCATTCATTCCACCAGCATTCCCAAACAATGTATTTCGTTTCGAAGGGTATCAAATCTTCCAATTGAAGAATTCTGCTGTTTCTTCATCAGAATTGTCAAACCCAGATGTTGCAAGAATGATTGCTCAGGTTGATATTGAGAACACCGATGACTTAACTAACGAACCAATAGCTCAGCTTATAAACTTTACGTTCTCTGATGAATTGAATGCGAGTATTCCAGTAGAGATGGTAGATGGAGCAAATGAAGGTCTTAAGCACTCGTTCCAGATAACACAAGATTTATTTGCAACTGGAGACAGACAATTGATTAACCATAAGAAGTACTACTATATGGCTATCGCGTATTCTTATAACAACTATAAGACTTACGATCAAAACGATGCTGCACAGTTAGATGGACAAAAGAACCCATACCTAGCTGGTCGTAAGAACGCATTTGGTGGAGCAATTGTTCCAGTAATTGCTATTCCACACAAACCATCTCCAGAGCAAGAAGGAACTATCCTAGCTGCTGAGTATGGCGATGGACCAAGGTTGACGAGAATTGAAGGTCAAGGAAATGGAGGTAGAGATGTAAGTCTTATCCGTCAGTCAATTAGAGACATCCTTGCAAGTCCAGATGCTCGTTCCGAAGAGATTACTTACGATTACGGAAAAGGACCAGTTGACATTAAGGTTATTGACCCTAAAAACCTTCCAAATGCAGATTTCGTGTTCAAAATGCACGATTCTACAGGAACCTCAGATTTATCTGACGCCTACTGGTCTTTACAGTGCGTAGGAGATGGATGTCCAGTTGTTCCAGCATTTACAGACAATACTGTTTGGGCCACTAAGGCACTAGGTCTGTCTAATGGAAATGAGCAACTGATTCCTGAATGGGGTTTATCTGTGTTCATAGAGCAAACAATTGATCCAGGAGACCAACCAACAGGTAACGGTTACCTTGATGGTAGAATTAGCTTCTCTGGAACTAACTTCTGGTTAACAGGAATTCCTGATGTAGACGGAACAACCCCACTAAACTGGATTAGATCAGGTACCCTGAGCAATGCCAACTGGCCATCTCAGAGTGACTATTCTGGCGATGATGACCAGGTGTATGAGACCGTTCTTAACGGAACTTGGGCTCCATGGAAGCTGGCTAGTCATGCCGATAGTGTTATGTCACCAACTTGGAGCAAGTTCAAGTCGCTTAACGACTTAGCTAATTTGGCAAGTGTTGATATTGAGATTACTCCAGACAAAGACAAATGGACCAGATGTCCAGTACTTGAGGTAGGAGATGGAATTGTACCAACAGTTGGAGATGCAGAGCGTTTCAACCTAAGAATGAGCCCTTCTGTAGATAAGGATGGCAATCCAGACGGTTCTGGTACTACGGGCATGGGTTGGTTCCCTGGTTTCGCTATCAATGTTGAAACAGGAGAGCGTTTAAACATGGCTTTTGGAGAGAACTCTTGGCTGTCTCAAAGCAATGGGGCAGATATGGTTTGGAACCCAACAGACGAGGTGTTTGATGGAAACTTCGACCCAGATTTGTTATTCCCATTTGTAAACCCACTATTTGGTGGAGGTCATTACATCTATGTTTTCGGGCATAATGGAGATGATGCTGGAGATGATGTTCCTGCTTATGATGAAGGTGCATTTATGTACAGCAAGCTTTCAGAGAACAACTTCGATCCAGGAGACCCATCTAAGCGTAGAGTTTTTAAAGACGCAATGTGGGTTGGCGCTCCAATTATGGCACAGAATGGTAAGTTCCTAGACAACGTTGTGAACTTTGAACTTCGTGTTATCAAGCCATACAGCGAAAGCTTCTCTCCAGGATGGTCTGTAGGTCAGCCAGAGAATGATAACCTCCCGATGTACACTTTCTCTACTGGAGATTTTGCAACGGTTAGAAACGACTTAGCTACTGCTGAAAGCGCTCTTGATATAATCCGCGCGGTGCCTAACCCGTACTACGCACACTCTGGTTATGAGCAAACACAGCTTGAAAACATCATTAAGATTATTAATCTGCCAGAGGAATGTACCGTCAGTATTTACACGGTGAATGGTATCATGGTACGTCAGTTTAAGAAGGCGTCTACTTTAACCTCATTGGATTGGGACCTTAAAAACCATCAGGATATTCCTGTTGCAAGTGGTCTTTACCTAATTCACATTGATGCTCCAGGTATTGGAGAGAAAGTAATTAAGTGGTTCGGTACCATCCGTCAGCTTGACCTTGATTCATTCTAATTATTAGTCTGATTGATTCTATTGAAGAAAAACGATATGAGAAGAGTTTTAAGAATAAGTTTCATTGCACTGATTAGCAGCGTGTTTGTTGTGCCAGCTATGGCAGGTAATTCAGACCGTGCTGGACAAGCAGGTGCAACCGAGTTGTTGATTAATCCGTGGGCAAGAAGTGCCGGTTTTGGAAGTGCCAATTCATCCTCAGTTAGAGGATTGGAAGCACAGTTTCTAAACGTTGCAGGACTTGCGTACACAACAAAAACCGAAGTGCTGTTTACCAACACACAGTGGTTGGTAGGTTCTGGGGTTATGATTAACTCTTTTGGTCTGTCCCAAAAAATTGGAGAGGCTGGAGTTATCGGTCTTGGTATCATGAACATGAATTTTGGAGATATAGACATCACAACTTCTGAATTGCCAGAAGGTGGAGTGGGAACATTTTCTCCAAATTTCTTGAACATTGGAATCTCGTATGCGAAAACGTTCTCCAATAGCATTAATGGAGGTATCACGGTTCGAATTATTAATCAGAACATATCTAACCTAAGTGCCACCGGTGTTGCTTTCGATGTAGGAATTACCTACACAACTACACTTGGAAACAGAGATAAGGAAAAGAACAGAGACAATGTTCAGTTTGGCATTGCCTTAAAGAATGTTGGTCCACCAATGAAGTTTGCTGGAGATGGACTTTCTGTTCGTGGTTCACTTCCTGGAAGCGACAACAGTCTTACTCTTGAGTACCGCTCTGCCAAGTATGAAATGCCGTCTTCATTAAACATTGGTGTTTCATACCACTGGAGGAATGCAAGTCTTCAGCACAGAATTACTGGAGCTGGTAACTTTACATCAAACAGTTTTTCTAAAGACCAAATCAATTTGGGAGTAGAATACTCATTCAAAGACATGTTAATGCTTAGAGGTGGATACGTTCTTCAGTTTGGTAAAGGCGGTGAAGACATTGCTGGATCTGCCCTTACTGGTCCAACGGCAGGTGCTACAGTAGAAGTTGCTTTAGGAAAGAAAGGCGCAGACAAGAAAACCAAGCTAGGATTCGACTACTCTTACAGACTAACCAATCCATTTGCTGGAGTTCATGCCATTGGCATTCGACTGGCACTGTAGCGAGAATTTCATAACTTTATTGAAAGGGTCCCGATGTTAATCGGGATTCTTTTGTTTTACACCCCTCAAAGTAGAGAACTAATGAGTACATATTTAACGCAGGAAGGATTGGATAAGTTGAAAGCCGACTTAGAGAGGCTTAAGCGAATTGATCGCCCTGCTATATCTCATCAAATTGCAGAAGCGAGAGACAAAGGAGACCTTTCTGAGAATGCTGAGTACGATGCAGCTAAGGAAGCTCAAGGATTGTTGGAATTGAAAATTTCCAAAATGGAAGCAGTTCTTAGTGATGCGGTTGTGATTGACGAGTCGAAGTTGGACACAGATAGAGTTTTGATTCTTACTAAGGTGAAGCTCAAGAATCAGGCTAACGGAATGGAAGTAGAGTACACGCTAGTCCCTGAGAACGAAGCAGATCTAAAAGCCAAAAAGATTTCTGTAGAATCTCCTATTGGAAAAGGCTTGCTTGGAAAGAAATTGGGTGATATAGCTGAGATTCAAGTTCCAAATGGTGTTGTGAAATTTGAAGTAGTCGGTCTAGGTAGATAATGGCAAGCATTTTTACCAAAATAGTTAGCGGAGATATTCCAAGTCATAAAGTGGCAGAGTCAGAACTCTGCTATGCCTTTTTAGATATTAATCCGCTGGCAGTGGGTCATACGTTGGTTATCCCAAAGAATGAAGTTGATTACATCCTTGACCTAGATGATGAATTGTATTTGGAGCTTATGCGCTTTGCAAAACAGGTTGGTAAATCCATTGAGTCGGTTGTTGAATGCAAGCGAATTGGCATTACCGTAATTGGTTTAGAAGTACCTCATGCCCACGTTCATCTCATCCCAATAAATCAATTGAATGATATGAACTTTGCGAAGCCGAAACTAAACCTAAGTGCAATTGAGTTGGAGGAATTGGCAAGGAAAATAGCAAAGGCCTTCGCTAACGGTTAAACCTTTCTGTCAGGATTTTCTTTTATAAAAGAAGCCCATCCAGAGTAACTTTTTGAACTTGATGATACTCCAGAACTATTGAAGTGATGGCAAACCGCAGCGGCCAAACCATCGGTTGCATCTAATGGCACATCTCCCATTTTTTGTTGTAATAGGTTTTCTAGCATACCCGACACCTGCTCTTTACTGGCGTTACCGTTGCCTGTAACGGACTGTTTTATCTTTTTGGGAGAGTATTCGCTAATAGGAATGTTTTGAGATAAAGCGGCAGCTATCGCAACCCCTTGAGCCCTGCCAAGTTTGAGCATAGACTGAACGTTCTTGCCAAAGAACGGAGCTTCAATAGACATTTCGTCTGGATGGTATTCACGAATTATCTCAACTGTTCGGTCAAATATTTTTTTTAATCGTGTAGGATGGTCCTTAAATTTATCCAGCTTGATTACGCCCATCGCAAGCATACTTATCTGCTTTCCTTTAATGTGAATTAAGCCATAGCCCATTACCACCGTTCCAGGGTCTATGCCTAAGATTACTTTGTCGGTTTCCATCTTAACGTGGGCGAGTTAACTCTGAAAGGAGAATGGACGATGCAACTGCTGCGTTCAACGATTCAACACTCCGTTTTTTCTCATTGTTTGGAATGCTGCATTCTTTGTCACATAATTCAAGAATGGACTGGCTTATGCCATGAGATTCGCTGCCTATAACTAAGGCAATTTTAGCTTCGCGTTTGCATTCATAAACAGACGTGCCCTGCATGGTTGAGCCGATTACTTGAAAGCCATTTTTTTTCAAAAGTGAAATTCTATTTGTTAGGTCCTCGCTATAAACCTTAACGTGAAAAAGAGCACCCATAATGCTTTGCACAACTTTAGGGTTGTAGGTATCTACGCACTCTTCCGAGCAAAAAACGGTTTCAATTCCAAACCATTTAGCCGTTCGAATTATGGTTCCCAAATTGCCAGGATCCTTAATCCCATCTAACAATAAGACCAGTGATTCGTTAGCAAGGACATGCTCAGTTTTAGGGATTTCAGCAACAGCCAAAACCTTGTTGGGAGATTTTAAACCAGAAATTCGTTCTAACTCTTTGTTTTTTATCTCATGTACTAAAACTCCTTCAAGTGGTTCCAAGAAATCAAGATTTTCCGTGGAGTAAACTTCCTGTATGGTGTAGTTGGAAAGAACCAGTTCTTCTACCGTTTTTATTCCTTCAGCTATAAAAAGTCCAAATTCTTGTCTGAATTTTTTCTGCTGAAGTGCTTTAATTCTCTTAATGTCGGATGCAGATATTGCCAAGGGTTGGTGCGATCTTTGTGTGGAGTAGCAAAGCTATTCTAACTTTGCCCAAAGGTCAGAAATTCAAAATAATATTGGCTATCAAAAACCACGTACAATATTTCTTTCTGGTCTTGTGCTTGCTGGCTGCTTCTTGTTCTCCAACTCGCAAGCTTTCCGAGGGAGAGCATTTGCTTGTTAAGAACGTTATTAAGAACGATAGCAAGGTTGTTTCTAACGGAGATCTTCAAAACTTTATTAGACAAAAGCCAAATAGAAAACTGTTTGTTTTAGCATTTTTTAGATTTCATCTGCAGGTACATAATCTCGTTAATCAAGATAAGTTGGAGGAACGGGTTGATGTTCTTACTAAGAAAAATGAGAAACGAAATTTGCGCAGAAAGGCTAAAGGAAAGAAACCGAAAGAGCGTAGACGCTCTTTTTGGGAATGGCTAGCTGAAGTAGGTGAGGAACCTGTGATTTACGACCAATTAATTACCCGAAAATCTGCCGAGCAATTGGAGATTTACCTGAGGGGAAAAGGACATTTTAATGCTCAAGTTTCTGATTCGGTAAGTTTTAATGACAAGCGTAAAAAGGCAAAAGTGTATTACACTGTTGCTAGTGGGCCAGCCTATACCGTCCGAAATATTGACTACAATATTGATGATTTGCGTATTTCGCGTTTGGCAAAGTCATCTCGAGGACGAGAGAGAGTAATGAAGCGTGGAATGCCTTATGATGTCGAAAAATTTCAGTTAGAACGCGAGAGAATTGAACGTAGCTTGAAGAGCAATGGGTTTTTTGCATTTTCGGACGATTACGTACGATTTAAGATTGATTCCGCGCTTGGTTCTAACCAAGTCGATATAGAAATAAATATCGTTGACCCAGATAGGAAAGACACTGTTTTAGTTAAAGAACGTGGTCATCAAGTCTATACCATTCGACACATTTATGTGCATACAGATTTCGATGCCAAGCAGGCTAGAGTATTGAAGTATGACACGCTCATTTACAATGGTGTCCATTTCGTTTATCACGAAAAATTCAGACATCGCCCGGAAATGCTTTTGGATAAAATATTCTTCAAAACGGGCGATTTGTATCGTGTAAAGCGAGGTGAGCTTACATATCGCTATTTATCCAGTTTACGAGCTTATCGCTTCATAAACATCTCCTATTCTGAGGCTATTTTACCAGACGGTAAACATGTGCTCGACTGCCATGTTCATCTTACACCTGGGTTAAGGCAAGCATACGCGCTAGAGTTACAAGGCACAAATACAGCAGGTAATTTGGGTATTTCAGGGTCGTTTGTTTATAAAAACAAGAATCTATTTAGAGGCGCTGAAATCTTGCAGTTCAAGTTTACTGGCGGTTTGGAATCTCAGGTTGTAGCTACCAGCACTCAAGAGTCCAACATCAATGGAGCTCCTCTTTTCAATACTATCGAGCTCAATCCTGAAATCAGCCTCATTATTCCAAAACTTTTAGTGCCATTTCGGCCGCACCGCATAATTAGGTATGGCGACCCTAAATCTATTATTACAATTGGCTATAATTATCAGCAACGACCCGATTACACACGCTCAATTTTTACAGCCAAATTTGGTTACCAATGGATGCAAAGTCAGTTTGCAAACCACTATCTCAATCCACTAGAAGTCAATTTTGTCAATATCTATAACGAGTCAGATGCATTTCTTAATCGGCTTGACAATCTTCAGGACAAACTTTTGGTAAACACGTTTAGCCCTCACCTTACCACCACTACCAACTACACATACATTTTCTCTAACCAGCAGCTTAATAAGAAGGGAAACTTCAGTTATTTCAAAGCCAAACTAGAAAGTTCTGGTAACATTTTACGCGGCATTATGGCTGCTGGGCAGGCAAAAAAGGACACGAACAACAGCTACCGAATCCTAAACATCCCGTTTTCTCAATATTTAAAGTATGAGGTTGATTATAGGAAATACTGGCAGGTAACTGATTTCAGTACGCTTGTGGCTAGGGTTCATCACGGACTTGGTTATCCACTTCTTAATTTGGGTGTACTTCCGTTCGAGAGTAGTTTTTTTGGCGGAGGGGCAAATGGAATCCGAGCATGGTCTGCTCGTTCTCTTGGTCCTGGTTCTTTGCCAGATTCTCTGAATCAGTTTGATCAGTTTGGAGATATTAAGCTTGAATTCAACCTCGAATATCGGTTTGATATTTACCGTTGGTTTAAAGGTGCACTGTTTGCTGATGCTGGAAATGTTTGGCTAATCAAGAAGGATGAAGATAGACCTGGGGGGCTATTTGAGTTCAAGGATTTCTACAAAGAGTTTGCTTTAGGAATGGGCGTTGGAGTCCGATTAGACTTTAGCTTCTTCATTATCAGGTTTGATGTGGCAACACCTTTCCATGATCCAGGAAGGCCTGAAAATGACCGTTGGGCTATCAAGTATTTCCAGTGGAAGGATGTAAACCTGAATTTAGGTATCGGTTATCCCTTCTGATTCTACTCAGAATCTCGGTTGCAGAATTTCTTAGATTTGCAGCCCAAAAATTATTTAGAATGGCTCACGATAAGATTGTAGAATTACTAGGCACAAACGCAGATTCGCTGCTAAATCATAAATGCACCACAATCCCAAAAGAAATGTTCACTCTTCCGGGTGGAGATTTTGTTGGTCGTGTGTTTTCAGATACAAACAGAAGCAATCAAGTAATGGGAAGTCTTCAGTCCATTTACGGTCATGGCCGTCTAGGTGGAACTGGATACGTGTCTATTCTTCCAGTTGATCAAGGAATTGAGCATTCTGCTGCTGCCAGTTTTGCACCAAATCCAATTTATTTTGACCCTGAAAACATCGTAAAACTAGCTATAGAAGGTGGTTGTAACGCAGTTGCATCAACCTTCGGAGTTTTGGCTGCGTGTTCTAGAAAGTATGCCCACCAAATTCCATTTATCGTAAAGATTAATCATAACGAACTGATGACGTACCCAAATACGTTTGATCAAATTATGTTCGGAAACATCGAAAGCGCTTGGAATATGGGAGCCAAAGCAGTTGGCGCTACTATTTACTTCGGTTCAGAAGAAAGTGAACGTCAAATCCAAGAAGTTGCCGAGGCTTTTGAATATGCACACGAGTTGGGAATGGCAACTGTCCTTTGGTGCTATTTAAGAAACCCAGGTTTTAAGAAAGACGGTGTAGATTACCATGCCGCTGCTGACCTTACAGGACAAGCAAATCACATTGGTGTTACCATTCAAGCGGATATCATCAAGCAGAAACTACCTACTAATAATGGTGGTTTCAACGCCATCGGATTCGGTAAAACACACCCAGACGTTTATAGTAAATTGAGTTCAGATAATCCGATTGACCTTTGTCGTTACCAAGCAGCAAACTGCTATATGGGCAAGATTGGCCTTATCAATTCTGGAGGCGCATCTGAAGGAGCAACCGACCTTGCTGAGGCAGTAGAAACTGCTGTTATCAATAAAAGAGCTGGTGGTCATGGATTGATTTCTGGTCGTAAGGCTTTTCAAAAACCAATGAATGTTGGTGTTGAATTGCTGAACAGCATTCAAGACGTTTATCTAGACGAAAAGATTACCATAGCCTAAGTAGACAGTATGCCGCGCAGTTTTTCTGTGTAGCTTCAACTAAACAAAGCAATTCCCGAAAACTTGAGCTGGTTTAAACGCATAAAGGGAGGAATTACCACTTCTACTAAAGAGAAGAAGGAAACGCCTGAAGGCCTTTGGGTTAAATGTCCCGGAAAGGATTGTGGAGCTATTGTTCCTACTGCCGAAAATGAAGAAAACCTTTGGGTTTGCAACAGTTGTGGCTATCATCAAAAAATTGGGTCTAGAGAGTATTTTCATATCCTTTTTGATGAAGGACATTTCGAACTATTCAACGAAAACCTGACTTCAGCAGATCCTCTCAAATTTGAGGACAGCAAACCGTACATAAAGCGGTTAAAGGATACCAAGGAAAAAACCAAGTTGAACGATGCCATCCGAACCGCCATCGGTAAGATGGAAGGTGAAAGGATTGTGGTTGCATGCATGGACTTCACATTCATCGGAGGTTCAATGGGTTCTGTAGTTGGCGAGAAAATAGCTCGTGCAGTTAACCGCTGTATTGAAGAGAAAGTGCCGTTGCTAATAATTTCTAAGTCTGGCGGTGCCAGAATGATGGAAGCCGCTTTTAGTTTAATGCAATTGGCTAAAACTGCAGCTAAACTTTCGCAGTTGGCTAATGCCAAATTGCCATACATTTCGTTGCTTACTGACCCAACAACCGGAGGTGTAACCGCATCTTACGCTATGCTTGGAGACTTGAATATTGGCGAACCAGGCGCATTAATCGGTTTTGCAGGCCCCCGCGTTATCAAAGAAACCATAGGAAAGGAGTTGCCAGAAGGATTCCAAACCTCAGAATTCGTTCTTGAACACGGGTTTCTAGATTTAATCGTTCCTCGAAAAGAGCTTAAAACAAAGCTAACACAGGTACTACAATTGCTTCGTGATTAGCCATTTGAAAAGGCAAGGAAAAAGTTGTAGTCAAGTGCATTGTACAACTAAAAGCAATTTCTATCTTTGCGCCTCGAATTTTTGACGACTAATAAAGAAGCAGATGTATTTAACATCAGAAGTAAAGAAGGATATCTTCAAGAAGCACGGTGGTTCTGAAACGAACACTGGTAGCACTGAAGGACAAATTGCATTGTTCTCTCACAGAATTAATCATCTGACAGAGCACTTGAAAAAGAACCGAAAAGATTTCGGTACTCAGAAAGCACTACTTGACCTTGTAGGAAAAAGAAGAAGCTTGTTGACTTACCTGAAGAACCAGGATATTGAAAAATATCGTGCGTTGATTAAGGAACTCGATCTTAGAAAGTAATCATATCGTTAAGGATAAGTGAAAAAGGCAATTGTATGATTGCCTTTTCGCGTATCTAGGAGTTTGGTTTTAGCCGAACTCAGATGACAGAAAACAGACAGAAAAGAAAAACAATTAGACGTAAATAAAGAGGTAATATGAAAGCACCAGAAGCAATTAAAGCAACAATAGATGTAGGTAATGGCGTACCCATTACTATAGAAACAGGTCGTTTGGCCAAGCAGGCCGATGGCGCTGTAATACTAAGAGCAGGAAACTGCATGTTAATGGCAACAGTAGTGTCTAACATAGGCGCAAGAGAAGGAACAGACTTCTTGCCGTTGTCAGTTGATTATCAAGAAAAATATTATGCCGCAGGAAAATTCCCTGGCGGATTCTTTAAGAGAGAAGCAAGACCATCTACCGCAGAGATCTTGGTTTGCCGATTGGTTGACCGTGCATTGCGTCCGATGTTCCCATCAGATTATCACTCAGAAGTTCAGGTTATCATTAATCTTATCTCTCATGATGAGAACATTATGCCTGATGCTTTAGCTGGATTGGCTGCAAGTGCTGCTATCTCTATATCAGACATTCCTTTCGGAGGTCCTATATCAGAAGCGCGTGTTGCGTTGATTGACGGTAAGTTCGTGGTAAACCCATCAAAAGCTGCATTGGCAACTGCCGATATGGATATGATGATTGCTGGAACCGAGAAGGACATTACCATGGTTGAAGGCGAAATGGAAGAGTGTTCTGAAGATCAGATGCTTGAAGCCATTCGTGTTGGACACGAGGCAATCAAGAAGATGATTCAAGGTCAAAACGAACTTGCATCTCATGTTGAAAAATCAAAGGTAAAGCGTGAATATTCTCATGAGAAAAATGATGAGGCATTCAAGCAAAAAGTATATGATTTCTGCTATCCGTTGATTTACGATATGGCAAAATCAGGTTCTGCAAAGCAGGAACGTTCTGATAAGCTGAATGAGATTAAGGATGCATTTGTTGCAACACTTTCTGATGACGAAAAAGCTGAGCTTCTTCCAATGTTGGGAGGGTACTTCAAGTATGCTCAGAAGAAAGCTGTTCGTGCATGTGTGCTTACAGAAAGAGTTCGGTTGGATGGTCGTAAAACTGATGAGGTCAGAGGTATCTGGTCTGAGGTTGATTACATCCCATCTGCACACGGTTCTGCCGTATTCACAAGAGGTGAGACTCAGTCTTTGACTTCAGTTACACTTGGCGGAAAATTGGATGAGCAGCGCGTTGATAGCGCGACACACGAAGGTTTCGATAATTTCTACCTACACTACAACTTCCCTCCATACTCAACTGGAGAGGCTCGTTTCTTAAGAGGAGTTGGTCGTAGAGAAGTTGGACACGGTAACTTGGCAGAAAGAGCTTTGAAAAAAGCACTTCCAAAAGACAATGCTTACACAGTACGTGTTGTATCTGAAATTCTAGAATCAAATGGTTCATCTTCTATGGCAACAGTTTGCGCAGGTTCACTTGCGTTGATGGATGCTGGTGTGAAGATTAAAGGCGGTGTTTCAGGTATCGCAATGGGTCTGATTTACGATGAAGGAAAATATGCTATCCTTTCTGACATTCTTGGAGACGAGGATTTCTTGGGAGACATGGACTTCAAAGTAGCTGGAACTAAAGATGGTATCACTGCCGTTCAAATGGACATGAAGGTTGATGGACTTCCATACGAAGTTCTTGCTGAGGCATTGAACCAAGCAAAAGAAGGTCGTCTGCATATCTTGAACGAGATGAACAAGACGCTTGATACTGCGAAATCTGATTTCAAAGCACATGCACCGCGTATTGTTGCCATGATCATTCCTAAGGATATGATTGGAGCGGTAATCGGACCTGGAGGAAAAATCATCCAAGAAATGCAAGCGGTAACTGGTGCTACCATTAACATCGAAGAAGTAGATGGAATGGGACACATTCAGATTATGGGAACAAACAAGGAATCTGTTGATGGAGCTGTTGGCCGAATCAAGGCTATTACTGCAGTTCCTGAGGTTGGCGAAGTTTACAAAGGACGTGTGAAGAACATCATGCCGTTTGGAGCTTTCGTTGAGGTTATGCCAGGAAAAGATGGTTTACTTCATATTTCTGAAATTGAGCACAGAAGACTTGAAAAAGTAGAGGAAGTGTTGAAGGAAGGAGACGAAATTGAAGTGAAATTAATCGCTGTAGATGAGAAAACAGGTAAGCTGAAGCTTTCGCGTAAAGTGTTGCTTCCAAAACCAGAAAAGACTGAATCGTAATTATCGATTCTGTTGATATTAAAGCCCCGTTTACTTCTAGTAGACGGGGCTTTTTGTTTTACTTCGTGATATATAATCGAAAGACAAATGCCAATTATAGCGCCATCACTTTTAGCAGCCGACTTCACCAAATTGGGTGAAGAAATTGAAATGATAAATAGGAGTGAGGCCGATTGGCTTCATGTAGATGTGATGGATGGCGTATTTGTGCCAAATATCTCCTTTGGTGAGCCTGTGATGAAGCCGCTGAAGAAAATTTGCAAGAAGCCATTCGATGTACACTTAATGGTGGTAGATCCTGACCGATACCTACAATACTTCAAAGATTGCGGAGCAGATATTCTTACCGTGCATTACGAAGCGTGTACGCATCTTCATCGAACCATAGGAGCAATTAAGGAAATGGGAATGAAAGCTGCCGTTTCACTTAATCCGCATACATCCGTTTCGTTGTTGGAAGATGTGCTTCCAGAATTGGATATGGTGCTTATTATGTCCGTAAACCCTGGTTTTGGCGGACAGAAATTTATTGAGAACACGTACGCTAAGGTTGCCAAGTTGAGAGCAATGGCGGACAATGTCAATCCAAACCTAATTATTGAGGTAGATGGTGGTGTGAACCTGAACAACGCTTCTAAGTTGGTAGCTGCTGGAGCAACCGCGCTTGTTGCTGGCAATGCTGTTTTTAAGGCGGAAAACCCAGAAGCGGTTATTTCTGGATTGAAGAAGGCTTAGTTCAAAAGCTCGTCATTGCTGTAGAAGTCAACTAATTCGGTAACAAAACAGTAAACGTTTTGCTATGCGAATAAACACGAACGATATGAAGTTGCAACGGAACTATTTGGAGAAGTTCCGTTTTCTAATGAAGGAGTATGAACAGGTGAAGGCCAGGAACCACCCGAAGTTCAAACTGGTCGGAGAGTTCTACAAGGCACATGACACTGAACCGAAGAATTTCCTCAAGTACTATAACCGCTACAAACAGTCCGGTAAGGATATTGACCTGCTACCACAAAAGCGCGGCCCGAAGTACAAGAGCAGAAGACCTCTTACATTTATCGAGAACAAGGTCACAGAGCTTCGTGAGAAGGGCAACAACCGTTATGAGATTGTCAATATTCTCAAGCCAAAACTCAAAGACCATACGCCTTCACCATCAGGGGTGTACAACATATTGAAGCGTAAAGGAATGAACCGCCTTACACCAATCATGAAGCAGAGCAAACGCAAAATCATCAAGCAGCGCGCAGGAGAGATGGGGCACATAGATGCCCATTACCTGAGCAAGAGTATTGTCAAGGATCAGAGCAGAAAACGTTATCTGGTCTGTATCGTGGACGATTGTACACGACTGGCCTGGGCAGAAATCGTGTATGACATCAAGAGCATAACGGTCATGTTCGCAGCACTCAAATGCCTCAACATGCTGGCCGATAGATATGATGTGCGTTTTGAAGAGATGCTATCAGACAACGGTCCCGAGTTCGGCCCACGGGTCAGCAAGCAGAAGGAACATCACCCTTTTGAACGGCTGTTAAGTGAACTTAACATCAAGCACCGTTACACCAAACCTTATCGGCCACAGACCAACGGAAAGGTTGAACGCTTCTGGAGAACAATAGAGGATGACATGCTACGGGACACTCATTATGATAGTGATGAGCAACTCAAGGAAGAACTCCTTCAATACCTCTATTACTACAATGAAATAAGACACCATCAGGGTATAAATGATATCCCTGTTAACTTTAGAAAATCATTACCGAATTAGTTGACTTCTACAATTGCGAGCGAGGAACGAGCGCGGCAATCTGTTTGTGAAATGAGATTGCTTCGTTCTTCGGAATGACGTTGGTAGGTGACGTGCGTTAGGGATTGAAGCGGTTACCCCGCAGCGTAGCGAGGAGTAAGAGCGGAAAGCCCGACCCTTTGCGCAGCTTAGGGTAACGCCCTAGAAATTTGTGCTTAAAATGTGTTTGTTTAAACGAACTGAATTGCTACTTTTGCCGTCCGCTTTTTTGGCGGGTAATTAAACACAAACAAATAATTAATTTATGAACCAGTACGAAGCCGTTTTCATTTTAACTCCCGTTTTGTCTGAAGCTCAGATGAAGGAAGCGGTAAAGGATTACGAAAAGTTCATAAAAGCTGATGGAGGCAAGGTTGTCTCTACGGAAGATTGGGGGCTGCGCAAATTGGCGTATCCTATCCAAAAGAAATCCAACGGCTTTTACAACCTTTTTGAATTCCAAGCCAACCCTTCGCTGATTGCTGATCTTGAATTGAAATTCAAGAGAGATGAACGAGTAATTAGATTCCTAACCGTAAAAATGGACAAGTTCCATGTTACTTACGCAGAAGGAAGAAGAACTAGATTAAAGAACCCTAAACCAGCTAAAGCTTAAGGATCATGGCAGGAAAGAAAGAAGGAGAGATCAGATATCTGAATCCACCTACAGTAGAAGTAAAGAGAGATAAGTATTGCCGTTTTCTAAAATATGGCATCAAGTTCATCGATTATAAAGACCCAGATTACCTATTGGCCTTTATTAACGAGCAAGGAAAGCTTCTTCCAAGAAGACTTACCGGAACTTCTTTGAAGTATCAGAGAAAAGTGGCGCAGGCTGTAAAGCGTGCACGTCACATTGCTTTGATGCCTTATGTTGCTGACCAAATGAAGTAAGAAAGCCATGGAAATTATACTTAAGAAAGACGTAGAGTTCGTAGGCGACAAGAATGATCTTGTTACCGTTAAGAACGGATACGGAAGAAATTACCTTATTCCTAATGGAATGGCTGTTTTGGCAACTGATAGCGCCAAAAAAGTAAGAGAGGAAGATTTAAGACAACGAGCTCATCGCGAAGCTAAATTGATTGAAGAGGCAACTGCGTTGCTTGCTAAAATTCAGGGTGCCGATATTAAAGTTGGTGCTAAAGCTGGCGAAGGAGATAAGATTTTCGGTTCTGTTAACAGTATTCAGGTTGCTGAGGCAATTAAGACTGCAACAGGAGTTGAAGTTGATCGTAAGAAAGTAGGTTTGAAAGAAGCTACTGTTAAGTCTCTAGGAAAATACAACGCTACTATCCGACTTCACAAAGAAGTTGAAGGAGAGTTTGAATTTGAAGTTGTAGGAGAGTAATTCTCAACTATTTGAAATTGAAAGCCCAACCAGATTTCTGGTTGGGCTTTTTTTATGCTAATTCTCTAATGAGCCAATTGTAAAGAAGGGCTCTGTCGGCAAATGCGCTTTCACTTGCTTCACTTAAAGAAAGAATTAACTTTTTGGCTTTATCGGAAAAAGCCTCTGTTGCAATTGAATCTTGTTCCGACTTAAGAACCAGAAATTTCTTCATTGATTGAATGAGCCGCAGATAATCCTCGTCTTTATCATTATATCTAACGGTGTGTTCAAAATTCTCAGCTTCGGTAATTGCCAGCTCAGATTTCCCTTTTTGATACAAGACAATTATTTGAATGAAGCGATAGTAATAGTAGTGGTCAATTCCGCCTGTTTTTCTGTCCTCAGGAATACAACCTTCTGCAGCCTTTGGGTTGTAGTCGAAAACGTGACACATGGCTTTTAAACACAGAAAACGATCGCGCATACGGGGCAGTTTTTGCCAAACGTTTTCGTAATCTGAGATAAGCGTTATTGCTTGTTTGTGTAGCGACAACCTAATGAGGGTGCTCAGATAATTAAAAACAAAACTGATGAGTTTGCTGCCTTCCAGTTTCTTTCCAAATCCCAAGGCGTTTCTGTGAAAAGGAAGTGACTTCTCAAACTCGCGAAGGAGAAAATATTCTAAAGCAATTCCTGCATTTATTGAAGCCAAACTTGCCCGTTGGTCAAACTTTTTAGCGTCAATTTTAGATGTGAAATCGGCCGCGCATTTTAGTAGTTCAATTTTTTCATTTCCGCTGTGCTGGTATGACTGAGTTAGTGCTACAAAATGGTCTGCATAGGCATCTTCCCATTGGCTATTTGTGGGGTCAATAACAATTGATTTAAGCGGAGAAATTTCGGTGTTTGAACCTAAGGCTTGCAGTGTTCTTTCAGTAAAAGCTTGTTTGTGTTTGCCAAACAAATGTTGGTGTAGAAAATGACGCTTAAGCGTCTCGTCATAACTAGAAAGAAGTTCAATAAGTCGCGTATAATTTTCAACTGTGGCTTGTTTGTGTTGTACCAGATGATCGATGGCCATTTTCTGAATGCTAAGAGCAATGCTCAACTCTAGTTGCTTCTCTGCTTCAGAAACGACCTTTCCCCATTCTTTATCGAACAATTCATAGGCCTTGCGCGCAACCAAAGCCTGGAGATAGAGGTGTTTTTCTTCTAGCGAATTATCACGGAAATTCTTCTTTGTTTGCTCAAGTGCTAGGTAATTCAACAACTCAATGGAGAGCAACCTGAACTCATTTCTAAGTAAATAGTCTTTGTCTTTAGAGTATGGTTCATCGAATGTTAAGTGAAACAGTAATTCCTTCTCGGGCCCCTTTGCCGATGTTTTTAATTCGGCACAGATTCCATTAAACAGTAGACTTAGTGAAGAGCGCTTGCTAGACGACATAATCGCTGAGAATGCCATCTGCTCTTTTTTAGTCAGTAACGCAACTAATGCAATGGTTCTGTTTCCCTTTTCAGCCATGATTTCATCACAAGTTTAGTTTTTTCTCCTTGTTCTTAACATGATGTAGCAAGCAATTTTGCTGGCAACTGAACATAAATCATTAAAACTATTTACAATGAAAACATTTCCAAAGGTACTAGTGGCGGCTCTTTTTGTGGGGGCGCTCTTTTCATCGTGTAACACGAACAAGGATGATGACGATGCTTTTACATTCGCTGATTTGACGTTTTCCTATGGCGTTTCTGGGCACATTAACCAAAGTGGCGAATGGGAAAGTCCAGAAAATAACAACTCCTTAGGTGGTCATGATAACGGAGTTCTGTCCAACCACTCCACACAGGTTAATGGTATTTCAATTGCCGGATCAAGTCCTACATATGTATTTTCCTTAAATGCTCCCTTGACCAATGTAGAACCAGGCACGTATCAATTGAGCAGCGCTTCTTTTTCAGACGGAACTAATGGTTTTGCTGATTTCGTTTCTGGCACCCTCAGGATTGATGCAGTCTCGATAAATTTCACAGCCAATGGCGTTACTTACTATACAATTGCTGGAAACTTTTCAGCCTCTATAAATGATGGGTTTACCGTTCCCAATAACATCACTTTTATAGGTGATTTTACTGGGCTTAACGTTCAATCAATTTAACCGTTAAGCTCTATATCATGAAAAACATCTATATACTCGTTTCAATCTTATTCCTTGGTTCGGCTGTTGTTGCTCAACCACAAATCAATTCAGGAAATTTGCCGCAATTGGGCGATCATATTACGATTGCTATCTGTTCAGATATTCCTAATCCAACCACGCTGGATGCGCAGACTGGCGCCAATCATACGTGGGACTTCAGCACACTAACCGAGCTGGAAGAACAATTCTTCGATTTTGTGAATCCTTCCAGCACCTATTGGCCAACCACGTATCAGAATTCAAACATCTGCGGTGCGAGTTGGGAAGATGGTTACAGCTTCTATAATATTTCCGCCAATGCGTTGACCACGGAGGGAAACAAGCTTATTTTAAGCCCTGGCGATACAGCTTCTATAATTTATACCGATCAGGAGCAGATTGTTCCAATTCCGTATTCTATGGGAACCACTTTCTCGGACAACTTCTCGGGAACGGGTTTCGTTAGCGGTTTCAATGTTTCCATTAGCGGAACGATTGCTTTTGAGGCAGATGGGTATGGAACGCTCATTTTGCCAAATGCCACCTACCAGAATGTTGTTCGCTACAGGTTCGATCGGGTTCAGACAAATACCGTTTCAGGATTTCCGCCCAGCCAGCAAACTAAGACACAATGGGCTTGGGTATCAGCCGACCACAGGTTCTGGTTGCTGTTAATAGAGGATATAAATGATGGCTTCAGTACCAGCTATCTAACCTGGTATGATAAGGCTCCTCAAGGAGTTTTGATCGGAGTGGATGAGGTCGCATCCGCTAATAACATTTCGGTTTTCCCAACCCCTGTTTCTGCAAACGGAACGTTACAATTGAGTCGTGTCCTTGCTGCAAACGAGACACTTGAATTATATGACATGCAAGGTCGAGTTGTTAAAAGTATCAACGCTGCTACTTCAAGTGTTTATCTGGATGGGGTAACCACTGGAATTTATCTTCTCAAAATCACAAACACGGACGGAAATCCAATCTCAACGCAAAAGTTGATTGTTCAGTAAGTATTTGAGTTTACTCGAATGCTAAACTTGGCCCCGATTAGTATACTAATCGGGGCTTTTTTTTGCTATCAGTTTAACTCCGTGTGCAACATTATCCTTATAAAATTGATTGCGTTATAAACCATGTCAACCAAGCTTCCCTGAAGCAAAAACCAGGCTTTCTAAACCTGATAAATATCAGGTCGTAAAATTTAGCATTTCGCATCTGCTGTTATGCTATATTCGTGCCCTAACAAACCCCAAACTAGAAAACCATGAAAATGAGATCATTCCTTTTTATTACAACGATTTTAATCGGTTCGTTGATGTCATCATGTAATCTTGACAAGGACGATGACGATGATCTCTACACATACCCAGATCTTACAGCCACTGTAACTGTGACGGGAGCGGTAATAGATGGTTTTACGTTTACCAATGCTGAGAACAGTGAAGCTGGTTCAGCCTACGCCCTGTACGGTTCGCATTCTGGGGCAGACAACATGATTCTCATAGCTGGGAACAGTGCCAGTTCTACCTATAGCATAACAGCCACACTACCCACCATCCAGACAGGAACCTTTAACCTTACAGAAGGAAGTTACCTAAATACTGCTGGAGCACAGCCGGAGGTGTTCACTGAATTGGTAGGCGGTTCGCTTACGATTACCAGCGCTGATTTGCTCTGGGCACAAGGAGTTGGTCAGGTTTACAGTATAGATGGAACTTGGAGTATGGAGATGGAAGAGGACGCAAGCCCAGCGCAAGCAATCACACTCACGTGTGCGTTCAATAACCTAGTTATTATTTCAGTGCCTTAACTAATGAGGTCTGTTTGAATATTAAACTCAGCCCCGATCAGAAACTGGTTGGGGCTTTTTTATTCAAATCTCAAACTCTCAATAGGATCTAAATTAGAAGCCTTGATTGCAGGGTAAATTCCAGAGACAACGCCAACTACAAAGCAGATAATAACACCAACTGTAATCCAAAGCCATGGTATAATAAAACCACCACCTATCATGGCTGAAACGCCATTTCCTATTAGTATCCCAAACACAATTCCAAACAATCCGCCTAAAATTGAGATGGTGATTGCTTCAACTAAAAACTGAAGGCGAATGAAGGCTTTGGTAGCTCCAAGAGCTTTTCTTACGCCAACTTCTCGAGTACGTTCTGTGACAGAAACAAGCATAATGTTCATCAGCGCAATAGCCGCTCCCATCAGCGTAATTATTCCAATCATAAATCCAGCAATCTGAACTTCGTATAAATTATCTACCAACATTTTAGAGAGGTTATCACTTCTCACAATTTCAAAGTTGTTTTCTTCTCCCGCTCGTACTCCTCTAACAACCCTAAAAGTGCCAGTAGCTTCACTGATAGCACTTTCTAGAGAGACTACGTTATCGGCTAAAACGCTAATGGCAAAAGATGTGGACCGTCTCAAAAAGTGCTGTCTTGCGTTGGTTAATGGAATCATGCACGTTTTGTCTCCTCCAAAACTCATACTGGAACCTTTTTCCGCAAGTACCCCTATCACCTTGTATTTATGGGCGCCAACCGCAATTTCTTTTCCAACGGCCTCAATTTTACCAGGAAACAAAATATTCTCAATTTCAGAGCCGATTACAATCACAGGAATCCCGAAACGTTCTTCCATTTCAGTGAAATTTCTACCCATGCTAATCTGATAACCACTGGCCCCAAAATAGTTTCTGTCACAGCCGACCACATTAACATTTGGCTGCGTTTTTTCGGAAGCATGTTTTAAAGTAGCCGCAAAAGAAGCAACTGCAGATACGCTAACATTTGCAGGAAAAGCAAAGGATTCCTTGAAAGAAACAGCTTCGCGGTAGGTAACTCTTGAGTATCGTTTTGGTTTCTTTCCGCCCTTGCCTATTCTAATATTGGTGCCCCTGTTTCGAATCGTGAAAGTGTTGGCCCCCATGCTGGTAAAGTTGCTTGTAATGGAGCCTTTTATTCCATCAATGGAGGTAAGAATTCCAACCAGTGCCGTAATTCCAATAGCAATTATCAGCATAGAAAGAATGGCACGAAGCCACTGACTCCGTATAGCCCCAAGCGCAACTTTAATGTTTTCTAGAAGGAGTTGATAATGCTTTTTATTCATCTCTATTAAGGCTCGGGAAAGGTAGCTTTTTGAACTTAGATTACACCTTGATAATAGTATCCCTATTCCTTACTTTCGCGGTCAGAAATGAACGGATTCAGAATTGAATTGTTCAACTAAAAAAGGCTAATTCACGAATTAATAAACAATACCGAAAACACTTCTTCCATGAATATATATGAAGATTATCTAAAGGAAATCGAAGAACGAAAAGCGCAAGGTCTTCATCCGAAGCCAATTGATGGCGCAGAGTTACTACGCGAGGTTATTGATCAGATTAAGGATTTGATTAATCCGCACAGAAAAGATTCCCTTAATTTCTTCATCTACAATGTGCTTCCTGGAACTACGCATGCAGCAGTTGTAAAAGCAAAATTTTTGAAGGAGATTATTCTTGGCGAATCAGTTGTGGAAGAAATCACTCCAGCGTTCGCATTTGAGTTGTTGTCCCATATGAAAGGTGGTCGTTCTGTAGAAGTGCTTCTTGATTTTGCTTTGGGCGCTGATGCTGCGAAAGCAAAAGAAGCTGCCAAGATTCTCAAGACGCAGGTATTCCTTTATGAAGCAGATACAGAGCGTTTAGAAAAAGCTTTAAAAGATGGTAACGCTGTTGCTAAGGAGCTTCTTGAAAGCTATGCAAAGGCTGAGTTCTTCACGCAACTTCCAGATGTAGAAGAAGAAATTGAAGTGGTGACCTTCATCGCTGGTGTTGGTGATATCTCTACAGATTTACTTTCTCCTGGTGGTGACGCTCACTCTCGTTCCGACCGTGAATTACATGGTCAGTGTTTGTTTGAGCACAATAAAGAAATGCAAAAGGAGCTTTTAGCATTGAAAGCGCAGCACCCAGATAAGCGAGTGATGCTGATTGCTGATAAAGGAACCATGGGAGTTGGTTCTTCTAGAATGTCTGGTGTAAATAATGTGGCTTTATGGACTGGTGTTAAATCAAGCCCATACATTCCTTTCATCAATATTGCTCCTGTTATAGCTGGAACAAATGGGATTTCCCCAATTTTCTTAACAACCGTTGGCGTAACAGGTGGCATAGGAATCGACCTTAAAAACTGGGTAAAGCAACAAGATGCTGATGGAAATACGATTGTTGATGAAAACGGAGACGCAGTTTTAAAGGAAGAGTATTCTGTAAAAACAGGAACTGTTCTGACCATCAACACCAAGGAAAAGAAACTTTACAACGGTGATAAGGAATTGAAAGATATTTCTGCAGCATTAACTCCACAGAAAGTGGAGTTTATTAAAGCTGGCGGATCTTATGCTGTTGTTTTTGGTAAGAAGCTACAAACGCTTGCTGCTAAAACATTAGGAATTGCAGTTCCTCAAGTGTACGCACCTTCGAAAGAAATTTCTGTCGAAGGGCAAGGGTTAACTGCAGTTGAGAAAATATTTAACAGAAATGCTGTAGGAAATACGCCAGGTAAAATCTTGCATGCTGGTTCTGATGCACGTGTTGAAGTAAACATCGTGGGTTCTCAGGACACCACGGGATTAATGACTTCGCAGGAATTAGAGAATATGGCTGCCACAGTTATTTCTCCAATTGTTGATGGTGCTTACCAATCAGGTTGTCATACTGCTTCTGTTTGGGATGATAAGTCGAAGGCTAACATTCCAAGGTTGATGAAGTTTATGAACGACTTCGGATTGATTACAGCCCGTGACCCTAAAGGTCAGTATCACGCAATGACCGATGTAATCCACAAAGTATTGAATGACATTACCGTTGGCGATTGGGACATCATTATTGGTGGCGATTCACACACGCGTATGTCAAAAGGAGTTGCTTTTGGAGCAGATTCAGGAACGGTTGCTTTAGCATTGGCTACTGGTGAGGCTACCATGCCAATCCCACAATCAGTGAAGGTGACCTTCAAGGGAGAAATGAGAAGCTTCATGGATTTCCGTGATGTTGTTCATGCAACACAACTGCAAATGCTGAAGCAGTTTAATGGAGAAAATGTTTTCCAAGGAAGGGTGATTGAGGTGCATATCGGAACGCTTACAGCAGACCAAGCCTTCACCTTTACTGACTGGACTGCGGAGATGAAAGCGAAAGCTTCTATCTGTATTTCTGAAGATGAAACGTTGATAGAATCATTGGAGATCGCAAAGGGTCGTATCCAAATCATGATTGATAAGGGAATGGACAATGAGAAGCAAGTTCTAAAAGGATTGATTACCAAGGCTGAAAAGAGAATTTCTGAAATCAAATCGGGAGAAAAACCAGCTTTGAGACCTGATGCTAACGCGAATTACCATGCTGAGGTAGTAATCGATTTGGATGAGATTGCGGAGCCAATGATTGCTGATCCAGATGTAAACAATGAAGATGTTTCTAAGCGCTACACGCACGATACCATTAGACCATTGTCTTTCTACGGTGGTACTCGAAAAGTGGATTTAGGATTCGTTGGGTCTTGCATGGTTCACAAAGGAGATATGAAGATTTTGGCTCAAATGTTAAAGAACATTGAGGCAAAATATGGCAAAGTTGAGTTCAAAGCTCCACTTGTGGTGGCGCCTCCAACCTATAATATCGTTGATGAATTGAAAGCTGAAGGCGATTGGGAAGTGTTGGAGAGATACTCAGGTTTCGTGTTTGATGATGCGGCTCCTAAAGCAGCAGCCCGTACCAAGTACGAAAACATGCTGTATTTAGAACGTCCAGGTTGCAACCTTTGCATGGGTAACCAAGAAAAAGCTGAGCCAGGAGATACGGTTATGGCAACATCAACACGTTTGTTTCAAGGTAGAGTTGTGAAAGATTCTGGCGAGAAAAAAGGAGAATCGTTGTTGTCGTCAACACCAGTAGTAGTGTTGTCTACAATCTTGGGTAGAACTCCTACAATGGCAGAGTACGAAGCTGCAGTAGATGGCATCGTATTAACCAAGTTCAAGCCATCTACAAAGCAATTGACTTACGCTTAATATTACCACGCAACAGACGTAGAAAACCCGAGCTAATCACTCGGGTTTTTTTGTGCCTTTTACTTTGCCAAAACATGGTTAATTAAACAAGATCTACTTACGGTTGTTACATTAGCATAAAACAATTTGAGATATGGCAGCATTCGATTTAGATATGATAAAAGAGGTGTACGCTCGGTACCCAAAGCGTATGGCCGCAGCTAGAAAGGCAGTTGGAAAACCACTGACTTTGGCTGAGAAGATTCTTTACACCCACCTTTGGGATGGAGAAGCGACTGTGGCTCACGAAAGAGGCAAATCTTACGTTGATTTTGATCCAGACAGAGTTGCTATGCAAGATGCAACGGCTCAAATGGCTTTGTTGCAGTTTATGCAGGCAGGAAAGAAGAACGTTGCCGTTCCGTCTACTGTGCATTGCGATCACTTGATTCAAGCGCGCGTTGGTGCGACTGCCGACCTTCAGGAAGCAATGAACAAGAGCCACGAGGTTTTTAACTTCTTGGAGAGCGTTTCAGACAAATACGGCATTGGTTTTTGGAAACCAGGAGCAGGTATTATTCATCAAGTTGTTTTAGAGAACTATGCCTTTCCAGGTGGAATGATGATTGGAACCGACAGCCACACAGTAAATGCTGGTGGTTTGGGAATGGTAGCTATTGGAGTTGGTGGTGCTGATGCGGTTGATGTTATGGCAGGAATGCCGTGGGAGTTGAAATTCCCGAAACTGATTGGTGTTAAATTGACTGGAAAGCTGAACGGTTGGACATCTCCTAAAGATGTTATTCTTAAAGTAGCTGGCATTCTTACCGTAAAAGGCGGGACAGATACTATTGTTGAATACTTCGGAGAAGGCGCCAAGAGCATGTCTTGTACTGGAAAAGGCACCATCTGTAACATGGGCGCTGAGATTGGCGCAACCACTTCAACCTTCGGTTATGACGAAAGCATGGAGCGTTACTTAAGAGCAACTGGCCGTGCCGATGTTGCCGATTTAGCTAATGGTGTGAAAGAACATTTGACTGGAGATGCAGAGGTTTACGCTAATCCAGAGCAGTATTTCGATCAAGTAATCGAGATTGATTTATCTACATTTTCTCCTTACATCAATGGACCATTTACACCAGATTTGGCTACACCAGTTGCCGATATGAAGGCCGCTTCTGCAAAAGCAGGATGGCCAACAAAAATTGAATGGGGATTGATTGGTTCATGTACCAACTCTTCTCATGAAGACATTTCTAGAGCGTGTTCCATTGCTGAAGATGCATTGGCAAAAGGTTTGAAGCCAAAGTCAGAGTTTGGTATCAACCCCGGTTCTGAACAAGTTAGATTCACGATTGAAAGAGACGGCTTCATTAACACATTTGAGAAGCTTGGTGCAACCATTTTCACAAATGCTTGCGGACCGTGTATCGGACAATGGGGACGTTACAACGATCCGAACAACGGACCGAAGAACACCATCGTTCATTCGTTCAACAGAAACTTTAGCAAACGTGCGGATGGTAATCCAAACACACACGCATTTGTGACATCGCCAGAAATGGTTGCCGCTTTGGCAATCTCAGGAGACTTGAACTTCAATCCAATTACTGACACGCTTACCAACGATAAAGGCGAGCAAGTAAAATTGGCTGAACCATCAGGATTCGAACTTCCGCCAAAAGGATTTGACGTAGAAGACAATGGCTATCTCGCGCCAGCAGAAGACGGAGCTTCGGTAGAGGTTAAAGTGAAATCAGACAGCGAAAGACTTCAACTATTAGCTGGTTTCGCTCCTTGGGATGGAAAGAACATCACAGGTGCCAAACTCCTTATCAAGGCGTTTGGAAAATGTACAACTGACCACATTTCTATGGCAGGTCCATGGTTGCGTTACAGAGGTCACCTGGATAACATTTCGAATAACACATTGATTGGTGCGGTTAACGCATTCGGTGAAGCAACCAATAAGGTGAAGAACCAATTGGATGGTTCTTTCGGAGAAGTTCCTGCGGTAGCCAGAGCCTACAAAGCAGCGGGCGTTCCGTCAATTGTTGTTGGAGACAGCAACTACGGAGAAGGTTCTTCTAGAGAGCACGCGGCCATGCAGCCACGTTTCTTGGGTGTTTGTGCGGTATTGGTGAAATCGTTCGCTCGTATCCACGAAACAAACCTGAAGAAGCAAGGAATGTTGGGTCTTACGTTTGCTAACGAAGCGGATTACGACAAGATTCAAGAAGATGATACCATCAACTTCACAGATCTAACTTCATTCTCGGTCGGCAAGCATCTAACGTTAGAGTTTGTACATGCTGATGGATCAAAAGACCTGATCTTGGCAAATCACACCTATAATGAAGCGCAGATTCAGTGGTTCAAAGCTGGTTCTGCACTCAACATGATTAAAGCGGAAGCTGCTGCTAAGGCTTAAATCGTAATTTCATTTTAAGGAAACGGGCGACCTTAGTCGCCCGCTCTTGTATTTGCGAATGGCTAAAAAACTCATCCCTAAAAAGTCAAAACCCTCTGCCAAAAAGCCATGGTACAAACGTGTGCTTTGGTTTGTTGGAAAGGTCATTTTGGGACTTTTCTTGTTTAGTGTTGGGATGGTTGTGCTTTATCGCTTTGTGCCTATTCCAGTTACCATTTTGCAATTGTCGAGATGTGTGGAGCAGTTTCAAGAAGATAAGCCCATGGTCCTGTATAAGGATTGGGAACCGTTGGAAAACATCAGCAATAAATTGCAACTGGCCGTAGTATGTGCCGAGGATCAGAAGTTCCTCAATCACAATGGTTTTGATATTGAAGCCATAGAAAAGGCCATTGAACATAACAAGAAAGGAAAGCGAAAGCGAGGTGCCAGCACCATTAGTCAACAAACCGCCAAAAACGTATTTCTGTGGCAGGGCAGAACGTGGGTTCGTAAAGGTTTGGAAGTGTATTTCACTGCACTAATCGAACTGATTTGGAGCAAGGAACGCATTATGGAAGTGTATCTCAATGTAATTGAAATGGGCGATGGGATTTATGGTGCTCAGGCTGCATCAAAGCATTATTTTAAGAAAGATGCTACCAACCTCTCAAGTGCAGAAGCGGCACTTTTGGCTTCCATTCTTCCTAGCCCCAGAAAATATTCGGTGATAAGACCAAGTTCATTTGTTCGTGGTCGCCAATCTTGGACAATGGGACAAATGAGCCATTGGGGAGGGAAATTGGAATACGATAATCCCCCTGTTCACAAGAAATAATAAGGGAAAAAGGAAAAACGTGATTGGTCTACGTTTCCCCCTTTGCTCCTCATCACTTTTTTCCGTCTTACTATTTACCGAGATAGGCACTTAGCATCCAAACAGTTTTTTCTTGTTGTGTGATGTAATCGCTCATCTGCGAGTTGGTTCCTTCGTCTCTGGATTCACCAGAAAGGGCAAGAATTTTTCTTTCCATTTCCAACAGCGTTTTTAGATTCGAGAGGGTAGTAGTCACCGTGCTTTCTCCATCTTTTAAATTAGAAGCCTCTTTAATAGTAGAATGCTCCAAATAAGATGTGAACGTATGGTAAGGCGTTTCGCCCAATGTCAGAACACGCTCTGCAATTTCATCCACTTTTAGAACTGCATCACTATATAATTCTTCAAATTTCACATGAAGTTCAAAGAAACTCGGTCCTTGAATGTTCCAATGAAAACCGCGGAGGTTTTGATAGAACATCTGATAATTGGCCAAAAGGACATTTAGCTCCTTGGCTAGTTTGTTTGATTGTTCGGTTTTAAGTCCGATTTGATTCGTTTCCATTTTTTGTGTTTAAAAGTTAGTCTATGTATGAGTTGCGATCTTCTGGTTTGTTGCTCAAATACTGAATGAATTCGTATTCATTTCCATCAGCATCCAAATAGTAATCGCGTAATCGGTGTTTATGTTCAGTAAATGGATAGTTGCTTTCGTATCCCGCTTCGCGAAGTCTTTTGCCAACCGCTCGTACATCACTTACAACAAATCCCATGTGGTTGAAACCGTGTTTCAAGTAGCTATCACTTCCTTCTACCTCGGAGGTGGTTTCTGTTAATGCAATGTAAGATTGGTTGGTGCCGATATGAGCCCATCTTCTTTGGTTGTCAGCCCCTTCTCCTCTTATTTGAAATTCAGGCATCGCGGTTTGAATAAACCTGATGGCCTCCTCCAAGTTGTTGACCGTAATGTTGTTGTGTTCTAAATATGATTGAGTATTCATCTGTATTGATTTTGGTTATTACTAATTGCTGAAACAAAGGTGTCTTTCAAATCAATATCAATCAAATCAATAGTATCTATATTTGTATAGATTATAACTATGACGCTGCAACAATTAGAATATATCCGGGCCTTAGATATTGAGCGCAACTTTGTTCGAGCTGCAGAGAGGTGTTTTGTTACACAGCCATCGCTTACCATGCAGGTTCAAAAGTTGGAAGACCAACTGGGTATTAAAATCTTCGACCGTTCCAAAAAACCCCTTATTCCAACTCCTTTAGGAGAAAGGCTCGTTGCTCAGGCGTATACCATTCTTCGCGAAGCAGAACGATTTAAGGAGATTGTAAAAGAACAAGAAGGCAAACTTTCTGGCGAGTTGAAGATTGGCATCATTCCAACCTTGGCACCTTATTTATTGCCGCTTTTTGTTCCAAAATTTGAGCTTCATTTTCCAAACATTCGATTGATTGTTCAAGAACTTCAGACCAATGTAATCGTAGAAAAACTAAGAAAAGACGAGCTTGATCTTGGCGTTCTTGTCACCCCACTTCAAGAAAAAGGTATTCAAGAAGCTGTTTTGTTCAACGAACCTATGTTGGGCTACGTTGGAAGGAACCATAGACTATTTGAGAAAACTCAAATCAATATTTCGGACCTCGATTTGGATGATACTTGGCTGCTTTCTGAAGGGCATTGTCTACGTAGTCAGGTGCTTAATATTTGCAAGGCACGTCAGTATGATGAAACGCACGGTTTTGTTTTCGAAAGCGGCTCTTTAGAAACACTTGAAAGGTTGGTGGAAACGCACCGTGGAATGACCATTTTGCCCTTTCTTGCCACTCTAAATTTGACCAAAAAACAACGGGAATTACTTCGCAATTTTAACGGAAATCCTCCTGTTAGAGAGGTAAGTATTGCTACCAATCGGGTTCATGTTAAAACAGCAATGATTGATGCGTTGGGGCAAACTATCAAAAAGGCTGTCCCACAAAACTTGTTAAATACAGAAGGAAAGGTAATAGGACTTTAAACTGAGCGTTGGTAACTATTGCGGAGTTGGTCTTTTTCGGACAAATGCTCTCCGTTTAACACCGACCTTTGAAAAATCCACATTAAACTGCCTAATGGCTCAAGAACTTATTCAGCGTGTAAAATTTCCACCACGAGAAGCTGGAGAAAGTTTTTCCAAAACCTTGAATGGCCGGGTGAATGCCTACTTCAAGGAAAAGGGCATTTCCAAGTATGCGGATGCAAGGATGTATTTGAAATCCTTCATAATTCTTTCGAGCTATTTGATACCACTTGTTTTAATGTTGACAGGGGTAATTACTTCAACTCCAGCCATTGTTGCATCCTGGATGATAATGGGCGTAGCCACTTCTGGCATTGGAATGTCTGTAATGCACGATGCAAATCATGGGTCATATTCTGAAAGTAAATTTGTGAATAAGACTATGGGCTACTTGGTGAATTTGGTCGGTGGAAGTGCTGAGAACTGGAAAATTCAGCACAATATCCTACATCACACGTACACCAATATTGATGGACTGGATGCAGATACAGTTACTTTTCCTATGCTTCGGTTTTCACCTTTCGCGAAGAGAAGAGCAGTTCATAAGTTTCAGCATATCTACGGTTGGTTTTTCTACGGTTTAATGACGGTGAGCTGGGTTTTTATGAAAGACTTTAAGCAGTTAGTGGATTACAAGAATTCTGGAATGACCACTAATTATGATACAGGATTTGGTCAAATAATTCTACGCATTTTTTTATTCAAGGCAACCTATTTATTTGTTACGCTTGCCTTGCCAATTTACCTTCTGCCGCTTCCTTGGTATGGAACTTTAGGTTGCTTTTTCTTAATGCATTTCATTGGAGGGCTAATTCTAGGAATGGTGTTTCAATCTGCCCACATCATGGAAATTTGTGAGTTTACACAGCCAGATGACGAAGGGATAATGAGAGACTCTTGGGCTATTCATCAGCTTAAAACAACGACAGATTTTGCGCCAAATAATAAGTTGGTGACATGGTTTGTTGGTGGATTGAATTTTCAGGTGGTGCATCATTTATTCCCTAAAGTGAGTCATGTTCATTATCCAGATTTGGCGCCAATTGTAGCACAAACGGCAAAGGAATTCAACCTTCCGTACCACTGCATTCCTACGTTTACAGAAGCCGTGCTGGGTCACGGAAAAATGCTACGCGCCCTTGGCAGGGAAGACGTTCCATCGTCTATGGTTGTTCATATGTAAGGATTTTTCTGTTTTTAGCGTTTTGATTTAGCTTCGCTCAACTACCTTTGCGCCATGCTTAAAAATGACCTTTTGCTGCGCGCTGCGCGAGGAGAAAAAGTTGAAAGAACTCCGGTATGGCTTATGCGCCAAGCGGGTAGAATTCTTCCAGAATACAGAGAAGTTCGTGCTAAAATGGGTGGCTTCAAGGAATTGGTGGAAACACCCGAATTTGCTTGTGAGGTTACTATTCAACCAGTAGATCATTTAGGGGTTGATGCCGCCATTATCTTTTCGGACATTCTTGTGATTCCGGAAGCGATGGGACTGCCGTATCAGATGATAGAGAAGCAAGGTCCTTGGTTTGAGAATACAATCAAATCTGCGGCCGATGTAGATAAAATGGTTGTAGCTGAGGCAGATGGTGTTAGATATACCATCGATGCCATTGCCATGGCTAAAAAGGAATTGGATGGACGTGTTCCATTAATTGGTTTTGCTGGAGCTCCTTGGACCATTTTTTCCTACATGATTGAAGGAAGCGGTTCGAAGACGTTCTCAAAAGCGAAGAAGTTTCTGTATACCGAGCCAGTTTTAGCACATAAATTACTTGAGAAAATTACGCTGAGCACCATCAATTATTTGAAAGGTCAGATTGAAGCAGGCGCTGATATCGTTCAAGTATTTGATAGTTGGGCAGGCATACTTAGCTCAGAGCAATACAAGGAATTTGCTTTGCCGTACATAGCCAGAATTTGCGATGCTATTGATGAAGTTCCGGTAACGGTTTTTGCAAAAGGAGCCTATTTCGTTCGAAAAGAATTGGGTGAGTTGAACTGTCAAACAATCGGTCTCGACTGGAACATGGACATTGCAGAAAGCAGAGCGATTATCGGCCCAAGTAAAACCCTTCAGGGAAATTTAGATCCTTGCGTTCTTTATTCTGATGATGAAGCAATTGTGAACAAAACGAAGGAGATGCTTCAAGCATTCGGTCCACATAGACATATCGCTAACCTTGGTCATGGGGTTTATCCAGATATCGACCCAAGAAAAGTAAAGTTGATGGTTGATACAGTGAAAGAATACCGCTTTAGCTAGCGAAAAGTTTTTCTAATGCCTTTCTGAATTCAGCAGGGTTCAATTCAAACGATTGGTCTGCTTCTGCAACGCCTCCAAGCAGCATATTCCAATTGATTCCTAGTGCTGTGCATAACCAATAATATTGCGTGCCAATTCTGTTGTTAGAGCAGAGTTCCAAAACCTTTGTATGTTCGTAATTGCAGAACATTACGTTGGCCAAACCGGCACCATGAATTCCAATAACGTGAGTTGCGCCATTAAACAGCTCAGCTTGTTCTCTCATATCCAGTTTTCCTGGGTCAAATTCTTCAATGTGGAACTCGTTTAGGATTGGTTTAATGGCATCAAAATTTGAGATTCGTCTTGTGCCTGTTCTGTTCACAAACAGCGCCTTGTTTCCTTCGATCGTCTGATTGTTTTGGATGAAGAGCTGCTTTGTCTTTGCCCAATACTCCTTTTTGTATGGTAATGGACGAGCGACATATAATTCTTTAACCAAGATTGGCTCTTCGATAGGCTGCCAATTGTACTTGCGCAGCTCTGTTTCCATAATCAGGAACTGAACGAATGGTTTGTCGTAAACCTGTTTCCCAATTAACAGCGGACAATCAACTGAAATGTGTTTGTCAAAAAGATAAATCTTGTGCAGCACATCGGAAAGAAAATGAAAGTAGTTGATGCCCATACTGCCATCAATAACAATGGCTTTGTCCAACTTTTGGCAACTGCTAAATAATTTAGCCTTGAGTGTTGGAAGGGGAGAGGGAAGGTTGTTTCTGGTACGAATACTTACTCCATTAATCGTTCTCAATCCCTCAATAACGTATGCATATTGAGGTTCTACCAAACCATTGTCGACCTTTATTGCTATCTCGTTGTGGTCCCATTTTTTGTTGTGATAACCAACCGCTTCATTTACTCTTGGGTCTTCAAAATTGAGCGGATGATTTTCAAAAGGCTTGAACGATTCGCTATGAATTGTCCCACGATTAGAGTCGTCTATTCTCCAGAAGAGTGATTTGATGTGGCTATTAATACTCATGCGGTTGTTTCCGATTCAAAGAAAGCACTTTTCAATCAGCGCAAAGCTGAAATGGTATTTCTAACGTGTCAGGTTTCTCCAATTCAGAGCGAATTTGACATCATAATCGAATTCTTACTTTTAGTAAACACTTTATTACCTAATACATCAATCATGCGCATTTTTACGTTACTATTTTTTGGTTATTTCCTCACTAATTCAGCCTTAGCTCAAGATTGGGTTTCCGTAGATATTAACCCAAATGGAGACTCCAATCCCGAAGGATTTTACCAATGGGGTTCCGAAATGTTTTTTGTCGCAGATGATGGTAGTGGACGAAAAGCCTTTAAAACCGATGGTACGGTAGCTGGCACAATTCCACTAACAGGACCCAATTTTGATATGGGCTATGTTTTCAATTTCGCTTTTAAAGAATACAACGGAGAGCTTTATTTCACCGGAGATGACGGGGTAAACGGCAGGGAACTATGGAAAACTGACGGAACCGTTGCTGGAACGCAAATGGTTGCCGATGTAAATCCAACTGGTGCTAGTGACCCAACTGGGCTTTGCGTAGCAGGTGGGAAGCTGTTTTTTGGTTGGCAAAGTCTTCCTGAAGGGCTTTGGATGACAGACGGAACGGAGGTTGGAACTGTTCAGGTACAAGACCCCAACTCCCCAGATTTTATTGAGTACGCAAATAGCGATATGGTAGAACTAAATGGCAGCTTGATATTTTTTGGGCAAAATTCGGCATACGGAAGAGAGCTCATGATATCAGATGGAACAGCTCCTGGAACAATGCTTCTTAAAAATATTTATCCAGGAGTTTTTTCCAGTTATCCATCAGGTTTAGTGAAATCGTCAGATTTGAACGAGGTATTTTTTCAGGCTACCAACGGAACCAATGGATATGAGCTTTGGAAAACAGATGGCACAGAACAAGGAACCGTCTTGGTGCATGATATAAATCCTGGAAGTGGAAATTCTAACCCAGGAAACATAGTGCCATTTGTTTTTCAGCAACAAACGGTTACACCAGGTGTGTTTTTTACTGCAGATGCCCCAACAGTTGGCAACGAGATTTTTTTTACAGACGGAGTTCAAGAAAATCCAACTCTTGCGGTGGATATGAATATTGGATTGACCAGTAGCGATGTTCAAAACCTTATTGTAGTCGGTACCAGTTTGGTATGCAGGGCTGACGGACCAAGTGGCATTGAACTTGCTGTTTTGAATGAACTTAGCATTGAAGCCACATCGCCTGGGCTTACGGAAATAACGACTTCGGTACATATTGAGGATATAAATCCAGGTATTGAACACTCGTTTCCAGGTCAGTTTATTTATGATCCTGATTTTGGTCTACCCCATTTCTTTTTTACAGCTGAAACAGCTGTGTTAAACACAGAATTGTTGGGAGCATTCGGGTTTACCGCATGGTTTCAGTTTAGACCAGAAGAGACACGTGCTGGTGGAGGTGCTGACCCATACATTATAGCTCCGCCTACTGCCACCGAAGCTGACCCGCTTTATGGTGGTTCCTTTGCGCTTTTCGGAACGGATAAAATGGTAATAAGTGCTGCTTATACAAACATAGGACGAGAGTTATGGATTTATACTCCGGAGGTAGTAACTAGCGTCTCTCAAAATACTGAAGACAACAGTTTCTCATTGGTTCCAAACCCAACAACTGGAGACCTAACCATTTCATTGATTACCGAAAAGAGCGAAAGCTTTAAAATTGAATTGTTTGATCTAACGGGTAAGCAAATTTCAATTCTGAATCAAGGTGTCTCCAATGGAATCTATCGTAAAACAGTTTCTTTACCAGCGGAACTCTCCAATGGTATTTACCTTATCAACGTTCAAACTGCGACAACTGCTTTTAGCAGGAAGATTGTGCTTAATCGTTGATTGTTAACATGTATTAATAAGGCTATTTGCGCTGATGCCGATTACATCAATCATTCAAATTTTGGTGATGCTGGGTTTCCCAATTCTCGTAATAGAGATTGTGAAACGCAACAAACTGGCAGGTATGGTTGGCCCCGTCATCTTATGCTATGCGGTTGGTTTGGTGGTTGGAAACCTGCCAAACTCTCCGGTGAACATGAAATTGAGTCAAGATGTAGCTGAAGGCTGCGTGCCATTGGCCATTTCGTTGATGTTGCTTTCAACTCGTTTTATGGCATGGCTCAAGTATGCGAAGCGTACAGCGCTGTCTTTTGGATCGGCTGTGATTGCAGTTCTTATTGCCTCATTTTCCGTTTCAGCATTTTTTCATTTACAAGAATTGGGTGTTGAAGATGTGTGGAAACTCTCTGGAATGATGGTGGGTGTTTATACCGGAGGAACTCCGAATCTTGCTGCAATCGGTACTGGCCTAGGAATATCGAATGAAACATTCATTATTCTAAATGCTTGTGACTTAATGTTGAGCGCCATGTATTTAGTTCTACTTCTGTCAGTTGCTCAAAAAGTGGCGCTCAAATTCCTACCGTATGCAAGCGTA